>SDBV01004387.1_pt1 | contig 20374 bp, 25 predicted proteins | sample 2277081 | NCBI WGS metagenome assembly SDBV01 (sample SAMN10402039, study PRJNA504765) | marine sediment metagenome | isolation source: marine sediment core GS10_PC15, 223 cmbsf | place: Arctic Ocean: Southern Knipovich Ridge | collected 2010 | reverse complement strand
CTGTTAGGCAGCAAGAGGCCGTAGCTAGACGCAAGACGACTATGCAGCAATTTGAGCCCCAGTTGTTTGATGAAGTAGTCCGCATCTTGAGCGACACCGGACAAAGTAAGACGACGCTGACCAGTACCGAAAGGCGTATCGGATCGGACTCCCGTACGGGAGCAGCATCGAGAGGGAGAGACCCGCAGGACGTAGAGTTTCTGCTCGACCAACTCTTTGGGCAGTTGGGAGTGGGACCACAGGGGAGGTAGAGGATGGTTCTATTTGACCAGCCGTTAAGAGAAGTCGCAATTACAGACCGGCCAGGGCAGGCCGCACAAAACTTGTTTACCGGTAATCTTCCTGGTGTGTGGAGGTCTCTGTTCCAGCCAAAGGATCTAACAGAGCTAGAGAAGAACCGTCTCCTCAAGCGGTGGGGCTTGGCAGACGGACCCTATAAGCAGGTATTCGAGACTGTCACCAACCCCGTATTACTCTTGGCTTTGGCGGTCTCCCACAAGTTCCCTATCCCTGCGGGGGACAACCTCTTTAAGTTGTCCAAGAAAGTCCAGAGTTTAGGGGCTCGTGTACCGGTCCTACGGAAGATGGCCTCCATGCAGTCATTGTTCCAGGGTATAAGAAGGCCTGGAAGCAAGTCAGATTTTGTAGATGAGTTCGGAAAAGTCATTGCCGACGTAAACGACTTTAGGTCCCGACACGGCTCGGCCTACGCTACGCACTTGGAGGCATTCCGGCAGGCAACAGGTAAGCTGCCTTCAAAACGAGACCAAGTAATAGTGTCGTCGTGGTTGGATGGCCTACATAAACCCCTTCGTGGATTCCAGGGAAAGAAGGGCCAAATTCGTATTGGCAGTGGAGAGACTGTTATAACGATGGACGGAGTCGGAACTCTCCTTCCAGGTCTTGAGGCGAAGATGGGTGAGCCCCTCCTGAACTTAGCCAAGGGGTTCCGTGAGGTCATGGACTCTCAATGGAAAGAAGTATTCTCCGACGTTAAAGGGCGGAAGCGTATCCTAGATGCAATAAGTCGCCAGAAGGCTGCGGGGTTCGCAGACGAGACTACGGACGCCATGGCGGCATTCCTTCGTGACCCCAAGAAAGTTCCGGACTATTTCCCCCGCCGTGTTCTACAGAGTGAGGAAGACTTCCGTCGGATCATAAGTCTCCTTACCGAGTCCGCCAATCAGAAGAACTTTGCTAAGAGTGCCGGGAGAAAGATACAGGCATGGGCGACTCCGGAGGTATACAAGCGGCAGTTCCAGATGCTACCGGACTCCCAAGACCTAGACCTTATTAGCGACTTGGTAGACGGTAACGAATTGGCAAAGCTGGATGGCCTCATTAAAGGTAGGATTGTCCACTCCGCCAGAATTGCGGGGGTCCGGAACTCAACCTTACGTCGTATGCAGGACATGCCCCTTAAGGAGATTGAAGAAAAATACCCTCAGGTATTTCAGCAAGCAGAGGCGGAGAAGATAGCCGGTATCCTGCAAGAGGTTCGCCCGCGTCGGTACAGCCTGAAGCTGATGCCGGTAGTTAGTCAGTACAATCATACTTTGGCGGGAACATACTCATGGACAGTAAAGGGCGGCGGGGAGAAGATGGTTCAAGTCCTGGACGACTTAAAGCTACGAGGCCGTGTAGACGCGATTGCACGCTACCAGGCCGACATCCTGGAGAACACGTACATACCAACGGCGATGGGGAGGGGCACGTTCCGGAATGCAATCCGTGCTCAGATGTACTCCCAAGCTTCCCAACAATTGAGTGTGTTCGTCGAGACGAACCGACCTCTCCGGAAATTGTTGGGGGAGAAGCTAACTAGCCAGCTATCATCCGGGTTAAAGTCAAGCACTGGTGCCTTTAGCTTTATGAACCTACAGAGGAAAACAGCCGGATACTTCTACCTAAGCACCTTAGGTTTGAACCCCGGGTCTGCCTTGAAGAACACGTTACAACTCCTACTAACAACCGGACCGGTCATTGGATTCCGTACTGCGGCAGCCGGGCTAAGTGAGGGCTTTAGAAAATCCCACAAGTACTTTGCCCAAAGACTAGGACCCCGGTCTCTAACCCATGAACAGGCATTACGAGCAGCCTATCCGGAGTTTGCTGAGGCGGGGCTGGTAGCTAGCCCCATTACAGAGGAGGTGATCCAAAGCACGTTACAAAACGCTCACGATATTGCCGCCCTGCCTACCAAGGGTGTGAGACTAGCCGACAAGATCAACCGAGCTATGATGGCAATGTTCACCGCCTCGGAGACTACCGTTCGTATCGCCACGTTTGAGGCCGGGATGATACATGCCCGCCGGGCGAAGATGCCCGTCGATGCGGCAATCGAATTCAGCCGCCGCCTAGTCGAAAAGACGCAGTTCCTTACTGGCCCACAGAATACTCCTTTTTTCTTGCTGGACAAGTCCCCGGTCATCCGACAGTTGACTCAGTTCCCGCTTCGGATGTTGGAGTTCGCAACAACCACAGCCTTCTCCTTGGGCAGTGGGGCAATCAACCCCCGTACCGGTAAGGAGATGAACCTCCTTGGCTTGAACCCGGGCACCTTTGCCCGTATGATTGCAGGCTCTATCATCACGATGGAACTTGGGGAGACCATGGGCCTCAACCTCGGGGACGCCCTCATTGGGGGTGCCCTCCCCACCTTCCAGCCCGCCGGAAAAGTACTCGCTCCCTTGCCGATCGTCCCCCCCTTCTTTCAAATTCTAGGTGCGGCAGGTATTGGTCTAGGGTCTGGGGACTTCACTGAGTTGATGCGGTCCACCCCCCTCCTCGTACCCGGCGGCGTCTCTGCGTTCCGCGTCATGGGTCTCCTACCTCCAGGGGCTCCAGGGGCTCAGGTTGGACAGCAGGCAGCTAAGCTATTCCGCCGTACGTTCGCGGACTACGACGCCCCCGCCCCTGATGGACGGATAGCGGTGTACTCCGGCAAGGGGACCCTCAAGGGGTTCTTCCGGCCGTGGGAGCTAGTGAAGTACGGGTTCGGAGTCAAGGGTGGAGACCTGGACAGCGAGCAAGCACTCCTCAACACCTTGGTAACTCAGCGGGACAATATCCGAGTTGAAAAGGCGTCGTATATGGAAGCAAGGTTCAGGAACGACGCTGCGGGAGCGAGTCAGATCAAGTCCAATTTTCTTCAAAGGTTTGGGTTCGACCTACCGGTGAGTGAAAAGGACATGGAGGGGATGCAGCTTCGGAGGCAGATCACCCGTCTGGAGCAAGTAGTACGCACCCTACCCCCGGGTGAAGCTCGGGAGCAGATGATTCAGTTGATCGCCGCAACCCTCGGAGCTAAAGGTCAGTCCCTATTAGGGATAGACCCAGCACTGCTAGGCATGTCCTCACCGGTGAGGCAGGCAGCCCGAACAGCAAACGTTGGACGCCCAGCCTTCAGTGCTCGTCAGCTATCTCCGTTGGATGAAGTCAATCCCCAGACCATCGGACGGCAACGCGGGATCAACCAACAGCAGCCTCCGTTCTAGTCGAGGCCCCACGGGTCCATCCAGTGCGGTAATCCACGGAGGACAACATGTCCGCAGTCCCTCATTAGATACATCTTGGTGAGCCGGTTGTAGGTGATTGAGACGCCGTTGTTCTGTAGCCGGATGGTCCGGAGGGCAGAGGCGGTCTGTCTACGAAGGACGCGATTGTGGTATTCAGATGGTGTTTGACCCCGTACGTAGGACGTAATGAAGGCAAGACTATGGGCATGACCGTCGCTCATAAAGTGGAAGATGTCCTGAAGGTTCGTGCCTTTTCTGTAGGGGTTCTTAGTACTAACGTTGATAAAGTCCGTGGTCACACTCTTAGCTCCTCTCTTTTGCATTCGATCATAAGCCTATCAAACATCCAGAGGAAATCAGCCTCTATTGCTTTGTGAGTGTTGTCACGCTCTTCGTCAGCATAATACTTTGGGCTCCAAGGACTCCACAAACCTTGAAGGCTTAGGTCAAATCCTAAAGCCTTTAGTTCGTCTTGAGAGTAGTCAAAGAATGCCTCAGCCTCGAAGAGGACGGCTGCCCGGTCGTACAAGGAAATCTGCCTCGGAATTTGTACAACCCCGTACATCTTGTGGATGACTGCTTGTACTTCGGCAAACAGATCCAAGTACGGTTCCCCGAGATACGGCTTCATCGGGGACGGGATGTCGCAGACGTAGGCCTCGGCGGCATCATGCAGTAGGGCGGCCAGTTTCTCTTCGGGGGTACCAGGCATTTGGAAAGCCACTAGCATAGAGTGCTGGGCTACCGAGTAGAACTCCTTGGTGTGGCCGTTGAACCTACAGATGTTGGACAGGGCATGGGCTATATCCTGGATACGAATTGACTCCTGGCGGACGGGGCAGTAGGTGAACAGTTGTCCCGTAAAGGTTCTAGTCGCTCCCCGTTTGACCCGTCCGCGGACGTGATCCCGTTCGGCTTCTCGCACTTTGCTGTACTCGCTCCCTCTCATTAGTTCTCTCCTTCTTCCAGGATGATTAGGATATCCTCTTCTTCAATGAGGAGGTATTGACACTTGTTGACCTCGACTCGTAACCCTGCGATTTCGTTAATGATTACGCGGTTGCCCTTCTTTGCAATCTTGCAGTCCGGTCCGACATCCTCGATGAGGCCCTTAGGAATAGTCGTCACTGTCTGGTCCGGTAGAACGATCCCCCCTTCGGTTAGGGTATCCGTCGTCTCTTGTGTTATAAGCACTTTTTGTCCCGTCACCTTCATCGTCTGTCTCCTCATAGTAGTCCCAGCTTAGGTAGTCTGAGTCCAGTTCGTCGATTGGATCATCCGGAAAGTCCGGAGCCAACTCACAAATGCATTCGTCTTGTTCCCGTCCGCAATAAGTACACGGTTCCTCTTGGGGGTTAAAAGTCATCACACCATTCCTTCCATAAAGCCGGTATCGTGAACGTCTTGAGCGAACTCCTTGTTCATGCCATAAGAGTCCGTATCGTACTGGTGTAGGATGCCAATGATAGCCCACTGGCGTAGCTGTCGGAAGAAGGCTCCGTCTATATGGGCTTTCTTTCGTACCTCCTCCCCTGTTATTGGGATGACGGCATCGTCTTTTCCTTTTCGCCACATGACCTTCAATGCCCGAAGGCTCTCGGGGGGCATAGTGTCTTGGGCAATCCGACGGACTAGGCTGTAGTCTTCGTTCGTCCATGAGTCTCGGTCGTCGAAGATGACGCGGCAATCTCCCCACGTTATGAACTGTTGGGCGAGTCGTCCGGGGCCTTCTGACAAGCTTGCAAAGCTATTGGTGGAGAGAGGCTGTGTGCGTACGGAGGTGGCGACGGCAGCTAGACGCCCCACCTTATGGATCAAGTCTTCGGATTGCTGCACTCGACCCCCAGTAGCTCGGATACGAAAGATGGCCGAGTCCAGAGCCTTCTTCGTAATAATCTGGATACGAGCCCGTAGCTCAGCTTTCTTGACCCGGCTTCCTCGACCGACATGGTCTGCTATCCTTTGACGTGCTGTGTAGGAGCGTGTATGCCGTCCGATTCTACACACGACGGTCCGCTCTCCTAGGGTCTGGTTGACCCTCCGAAATTCGTCAAGGATCTCTGTGCAAGCTGTGAGCAACCCAAAGTTAAGGTCGGTCTTAGTATCGAGACCTATGTTCCCGGCAGCGTTGTTGTATGAGCCGTCAAAGGCTGCCCGCAGATCACCAAAGAACTTGGCGACCTTGTCCCCCTTCATAGTAAGGAACGTAGACAACTCCGGGAGGACTAAGACCTTGGGACCTTTAGGTGCTCGACGGTTGGAAAGCTGGAACGCTAGCGAATAATCTATACTTTTATCGTTCTCATCTCGCATGGCACTAGCGAATGCATTTTCGGTGAGGTTATGGATTACAATGGTCCTCTGTTGACCATCCTCTAAGGCTCGTAGGATTTCCGTCTTACCAATGGACGCCGGGCCACAGAGATCACCCCATGACTTCTCGACTGCCCCGGGTAAAAATGCTGAGAGGTAACTAGCCATAACAAAATCCACCGGCATTAGCTCTTCCCCTTGCCAACCCATCAACTCACGATAGAGTTCTCTTAGCGTTTTCAAGGGACTCATAATACTCTGGGTCTCCTGGTTGTATGATAGTCCTAGGCTTAGCAGGCTCCGGAGCTTTCCGAAGAGTCCCCGCCTGGAGAGTCAGGACAGCAAACCTCCCAGCAGTATCATATACGAGGTTCCCTGGATACCTCCCCGTTGGTACAGGATGAGGGAGCGAGTTCGTGTAGCGAATCTTGATCCCTATTACCAGGCCCTTGTCTCCGTTGCGGTGATGACTAGCCTTTCTGAACCTTAACCCTTTCACGAAGCTCGGAGTAGGGGCCCCCGGCTTGAGGAACATGACGTGGATGAGGGTAAAGTTATCCTCCTCGTTTGGTTGTTCGATGTGGAGTAGGACAGGCTCCCTCTTCCCCCAAGTCCGTACGATGGGAGGCTGGCTGCGTAACCCCACCCTTAGATCGTACGGCCCCTGCAACCTCTTGCCGCTATGGGGCCAGACGTTCCCGCTAATAGTCTCCGCACTATAATCAATGACTTTCATTACTTACCTCGCTCCAAGTAGCGGTTGCTAACGATCTTCAACTGCTTCCGTCCCAGCTTCGGACACGTCTTCTCCGTAGTGGTACAGATAACCACACCCTCTCGACAGTGGCTAGCAATAATACTCTGTCCTTCAGCCAACTGCCGGGTAAACTTCTCATCGAATGGCCCTTCCCACAAGAGAGGAACTCGTCGTTTGGGGTGGAGAAAGGTTTGTAGGTCGTGCCACCCCATCCAAACTCCGTTGTTTAGTATATCAAACACTAGGAACCTTAGCTCGCCGGGGGCTGTGCCGTACTTCAAGTCCTGTACCTGCCCAAATACTTCCCCGTATAGAACCATACCCGGAAAGTCTCGACACCTCTCTTCTATCCACGGGTTCTGCTCGGCGGCTTTCCACCACAGGTTGCCCGCGTGCTTCTTCTTCCACTGTGTCCGACTACCCACGTAGAACTTACCGTCGGTGAACACAAAGCGGGCGCTGCACCCGTGGATCTTCTCTGTAATGTAGACCTCTTCACCAGGCTTGATGGACGTATGGTACCGGTTGAAGTTCTCGACATCGTACTTTGTGATGTACAGCTTCGAGGGACCACTAACCGGTTGATCCCAGGCAACTTGCTGACGACGATGCTTTCGTAGCTTCTTGTTACGAAGCAACTTTACCAGGAACCAATCGAGGAGACGTTCCCACCTAGTCAACGGGTCACGCTCTATCCGTTCCGGGCCAGGAACGTAACGCTCGATACCCCATGCCTTTGTATAATCCCGTCCAATTAGGGCACCCGTCAAGGCAGGAACTAGGAGACCCTGGGATACAACGCCTCGAAACTTCCGGACCCTAACACGACCGGGGTTATTGCTCGACTGCATAGGGTCGTCGTACAGGAACTTGAACTGCCCTTGGTTTGGACAAATAGAATCCGGAGGGATATATACCCCCCGATCAAATCCAACCCAGTTCTCTGTTCGGACAACCACCTGGTAGCCCCAGACCTTAACGATGCTAAGGTTGTCAGCATCCGGGTGCTTCTCAAGTACAACAGGCACGACTTCACACTTGTGATTACTCATACTTTCTCCTCCTTTTTGATGGGTCCGGTTGGACTCGAACCAACACCTCCGGTCTATGCGTCCGGTATTCTTCCCCTAGTAAACTACGGACCCGTAAGCAAGGGATGTGCTTCCATTACACCACGGTCCCGTTGGACCGGAGGAGTCGAACCTCACCTTCCCTCTTGTAAAGAGTTGGGTGTCCTAAGCCTCTAGCATGGACCCCGACAACTCGCTCCCGCTCTAGTTCCCTGTGTTCTCTTCCCCAGATTCCATCGTGGTCTCAGTGGCCTCCAGCCGTTGGCAGAATCGGATGTTCGCGTACTCTTTTCCCGTCTTTCGGGAGGTAGTTCGGAACACCTCGACGGACAGGAACTCTCCGACTGCCTCACGGGCGATGGTCACTGCCTCAATCAGGTCCTTCACGTCCCGACCCGCAATACACGTAGCGAACCGACACAAGTTCTTGAGGCTAATCGACGGCTCCGTTGCCCCGGGCGTCACCCAGTAGTAATCCGTGAACGTCCGACCGCTAAACTCTCCGTCAAAAATAGTGAAGGAAGGCTTAACCCATGCGTTGTTCACTCCGTTCTTTTCCTTGGTGCCAGTGGCAACACCGTCGATAGATACGTCATAGGTCCCATCGGGGGGCATCCAGCCATCGTCCGTCAGATCCATGTTTGCACAAGCTTCCGTGCATCCGGCCAAGACATCCAAAAACGCTGCATCGTTGTCCATAATCTATCCTTTCCAAGAGTCTACTGTAGCAGTACCTTCACTGCCTTGTCATAGGCCAAGACAAACAAGTCCCAACCTCCCTTTTCCGGGAGTACCATCTCGTCATCGAGGGGTACTCGTACCTTCACGTCATGGGTATTACCTCCCATCCACAGTCCACCCGGCTTAGTCTTCAGTTTACGGACCCTCTTATTCTCCCTTCTACCAGGCTTCTCGACCTTCCGCCCACCAACCATACGAACCTCGGGCTTACCTACTATGGTTTCAATCCCGTGCTCTACGAACATCATGTGCTCGCACTTCTGGAACACCGCCGACTTGTAAGAGTCACTAATCCCAAGCCCTGAGACAGCCACCTCTTTCCCGTCTATCGTTACGTACCGGATCTTAGTGTGGACAATGATCGCCCACCCCAACCCGGCTTGATAAGCCCGATCAAGCATACCGAAGATCGCATCCCGAACCATGAAGTATCCCTTGCCATGGCCACCGCCAACGTCCCCAACGTCCACGACGTTCTCTCTCAGGCATAGAGCCTTCTGAAACAAAGAGATCATCTCATCCAAGCTATCAATCCCAATCATACGGATGTCGTCCTTGCCACCCCTCCTCCGCTTAATGATCCGGTCCACGAATTCCACGTACGTCAAGTCCAACTTCTCTGGAGGGGTGTTAGGAGGCGGAGTAAACCTCAGAGCCCGGGCGTCAGCCACAGTATCACCTCCACGCTCTGGGTCCAACATTACCAGACAGGGATTACTATTCAGCAACGTAGACTTCCCGGAGCCCGGCTGACCCGTGATAACAATTCGGGTATGCTGTGCCGTTGGGGGAGTGATCCCCGTTCTAACACCGTCAATTCCTTGCAAGTCCTTCGGGACCTCTGTCTTACTAATTACGTTCTGCATCCCCAACCTCCTCCTCTACCTCTACCTCTACCTCGGCAATGACTTCCGGCGGATATACCTTAATCCCCATGCCGATCAAAGTATCCGCAAAAATCTTTGCGGCCTGAATACACATGACGGAAATCCCTATTGCTTTTTGGGAATCATAATTCCACCCCGTTGCTAGTTTTCTTGCGATGACATCCCTGAACATCCCATCCGACTGAGCCTCTACGTCCCAATTGTACTCCTCTTCCCTAGTCGTCAGCATCTTATTAGTCGTCATTTGTTGCCTCCTCGTCCTCTCTAAACCCAAGGGTATACTTACTTCTAATGAGGTCCGGCCACATAGCCGGATCACTGTTACACAAGTCCATGAACGGACATGGCTTATTGTACTTGATGCAAGCGTTTTCGCCTGCTCGATAGAAGTGGTTGACGTTTGGGCTGGCATGTGCAGCCTTACAAAACTGCTTCAGTCGTCCCCACAACTCTTGCGTCATCAGGGGCTTGAGAAACCGGTTCGGGTCCAAGATTAAGGGGGAATTCTTTGGGTCCTTAGCATCAGCGTCCTTGTACCACTGTATTAACCGCTTAACGTAGGACTGGAACCCCTCCTTGTCCTTAGTCTTCGGACAATACTTGATCGTTGGCTTCTTTATGATAGCGTGAATAGAACCAACAACTTTCCTTGCGGGAGCGAGCCCGGTTTCTGCCCACGCATCTATGTGACTCTGGAGTACCAATCTGTACAAGGCAAGCTGGGCACTGATCTTGGTAGGGATGGCCCGGATGCGAGGGTCAAACGAGGTCGTCTTGTAGTCTACGATCCACACCTCGCCGGTAGCCTTTTCGATTAGGGCGAGGTCACAGGGGATTCGAGCCGGGCGACTGAGGCCGGGGTACGTGGCATCTAGTACTACCTCTACCATAGGTACCCCCTCGGGAGTCCGAAGGACCTCATACTCGCCCGGCTCGAAGGGGACAAAACTCCAGAACACCAGGGCCATAGCCCTTGCCTTGTAGTAATCTTCTTCGGCTTGCTTTAGCACGACTTCCAGTGACTTGCCGGAGGGGAGGAACCCAGCCGGGTCGGCACTTTCCATCATCTTCTTTTGTTCCTTTGAGAGGATAAACTGAGCAGCCGCCTGGGCTTCCTCTTCCGACTGACCCAGGAACAAACATTCCAAAACACGGTGGACAATCGAGCCCATCGTGAGGGGAGACTGGTAGATACGCGGTTGGATTCCGAGCTTAGAAACATAGAGGAATTTCCTTGGACACTCATCCAGTACGGACAAAGGGGTAGAACGAATCAGGGGCTTACGAATGTCAGTGAAGAATTCCACCGTAGACAGCGGGACACCCCATCCCATCTTCCCACCCTCATGTGCCTGTTGGATAGTGCGTCCCTTCACCGTAAGCGGCATCGTATTCACGTTCACGTTCGGTTCTTTATCTAGCGGCATTCCACTCCTCCTCACTTAGATGTACATGGCCGGAATAGTCCGGCGGGGCCTCCGCGTCTACTCGATCGGGTATGTATGGCATGGGCGGAGTGCGATAGTGAGTCTTACATTCATGCTTATAGAGGGGGTCCAAGTCCACCCCGCACCCGTCACACTGCCCAACAATCCGATCATCTTTTCGAGCCTCCGATTTAACTGTAGCATCGGGCTCGGGTTTTGTCAAGAGCGAAGGCAGGATTTTTTTCAAGCCCTTGCACCTGTCGTCTAGGTTGGGGACATCATCGAAGTGCATGAGACACATGGCACCGAACACAACAGCAGCAAGATGGTCTTCCTCCTCGTCTCCGGCCAGCCATTGGAAGGCGTGACGGAGGAGGCTGTCCATCGTGCGACGACAAGACATCCCCTTGGTCCAGTTATCGCTCCCGTAATGTTTGGCCCCCTTCTCTAGGAGGATACCAACTCGGTGCATCAATACCGGACTAATCAAACTCGGGCGTCCCTTACCCTCGGCCGTGTCCCTCTGGGCTCCCGTCTCGAACTTTGTCTTCTTGTCTCCGTGTCTCATACTCCCCTCCTCATCGCCTGGTAGATAGCTGTTCTAACATTCGGGTATGACTCTTCGTCGCTTGTTTCGTGCAGACGTAAGCCAAGTCCACAAACAGAATCTCTACAAACCCAACCGTTCCCGTAACCTTTAGCGTTCTTGTCCAGCCAATCCAACATCTCTGTGTCGGATGGCACCAAGGACTTCTTCGACTCCTCCATAATCCACCTCCGTACTGTGTGCGTGGGCCATCATTAAGCGGAGCACTAGCTCCCCGACGATACGTTTCTGCTTGGCTGTCTTGCATGATCCACACAAGAGCAACCTCAATTTCAATCTCTCGATTAAGGCAGCAAGGGCATCTACGATCCGCTCCGGCTGCTTGGTCCACCGTGTCTCCTGCCGTAGTTCTGCGGCGGTACACTCTAGCAAGAGGTAGGGGTTGTCACTCGCTCCCGCAAACCGCTCAAAGGCTGCGTTAGCTCGGGTGTAGTCGTCCGACAGAAGGTTATTCGCCAGCTCATCCAGGCTACCTTTTCTCTCGATGAGACACGACTTCTCGCTCCCTTCGAGGCAGTAATCTCCAGACGCTAGCGTCACCCGTTTGCTGCGGACGACTACGACCTTACCCTTGGTCCCCCTCGTTGGGTACCACCGGAACGTTGCTGGGAAGATCAAAGACCTCTGTTCCCGGCTGTCTATCAGGACTGTCACTTTGTGCATGTGGGACACACACAGTCTTTGTCTTCGCCGCACTTGGGGCAGATTGTCGCCGCTTCCAGAGGGTTTGAAGTCGGCGGATCAAGTTGTCCGTCTGGTTCTTGGGGCATGCTAGAAGACGGGCTGCTGTCCTCTCTATCTCCTGCTCTAGGGAGGTAGCCGCGGGCGTCAAGTTCTTTTTGGACGGCATCTTTAATCTCCTTCTGGACTTTCCGGGCCACCGAGGCTGCAATCACCTGGGTCTTTACTATCATTAGGTGCTGTAGGATTGCCTTCCTGGTCCGCAGGCGGTGAGCTCGGGCATCCGAAAGCTTCTTCATAGTTCTTTGCGTACGTTTCTTCTGTGACATTACTTGGTCTCCTTTTGTCGCCCTTTCCCATCGTCTTTCTCCTTAGGTCCCGGGTAGTCGTTCCTCTGACAACATCCATCGCACCCGTGGGTGTGGTTGCCGTGGCCGATACCGTGGGGACACATATACTCCATGCGTCCGTCCGCTCGTGGGCATGGCTCCCAAAACTCTTCATCCATTGACCAACCTCCCAATAGAAACTCGGGTTTTTTCTTAGGGGGGCCCTATGTGATTCTGGGTGAATTACAGTAGTGCTTTAGTCCCCATCTCCAAACGTTAATCCTAGATATAAACCCGTGAGAAATGCTCCAGACAACGATAGCACAGCCAGTAAGATCATCATCTTCGGGTCCTCCATTCGTCTATGATGCCGTCGGGGCCGACTACTGACCGGGTCCGGCCACGGTCTACCACGCGGTAGAAATCAACCCAGTGGATGTTACCCTTAAAGAAGACCTCCGCCCAGCCGGATTGCCAGTTGAACATGGTACGGACATAGTCTAACTGAGTGGGGTCGGCCATGTGACCAACCTCGTAGGCGTCGTCTACCCCCTCCCAGGTAGTTTGGGGAGACCATCCTTGTCGGTGAGTGTGTCCGATGATAACAGGACCATGGATAGCTTCTGACTTAGCCCGAGCCGACATGCCCGCATGCTTTCTCAAGAGGTCCCCGTGTGTGAACCACAACCCGCGGATCTTGTACGGGTTCTGAGTACTGTGCCACTTAATGTCAAGGTCCTTGAGTCCCAAGAGGTGAGGAATCGTGAGGTTACGAATGTGGGCAAGGGCGGCTGCCTTTCCCCACAGGATCTTTCGGAGACGATCCTCGTGGTTGCCCTCAGAGTACCGGATATCGGCATCCGGCCTCTCACTTCGTACCTCTCTAAGAAGTTCGTGAGCTTCGTCTACTTCTTGCTGGAAGTTGTCCTTTCGCATAGGGTTAGTGTCGAAGCGACTGAGTGTGTAACAGTCGATCATGTCCCCAATGATATCAACCCCATCCCAAATTCGGCTACCTAGTCGGTCTAGCCAGCACTGGAGGAGACGTTTATCGTGGAACGGCATGTGCAAGTCGGGCAAAACTATTCTAGAATGCGGCATTTTTCTCTCCAAAAAACGTAGGGCGGCAACCTATTATAGCACCGCCCCCGAAAAAGTCAAAGCCTAATTCGAGATTTATCGAGGTCGTACCCCAACGGGAGTTCTCTGCCTAGCTCGGCACATAAGGCCTGATAGAAAGGCGGGTTCGGTAGGATTTCCTTGATGAGTCTCTCGACCCTATACAGTTCATGCCTCGGACATTCGATTAAGGCAGCATCATACACGTTACAGGTGACGATGGCCTGGAGGCCTGCCTTCCGAAACTGAGACCACAGATGGTACTGGGCCGATAGCATCACGTTGGCAGCCGTCGCTTGTACAGGGAGATTAACAATTTCGTTAAGGGCCTTCTCCTTTGCCCGTCTACCCCCCAGAAACAAGCGGGATTGCCCGATAAGCGGCAACTCGTAGTAGCCATGCCGCAACACAAAGGCTTGAAGACTATCTTGCCAAGCCCGAAGCACGCTATGTTTTTTCCAGAAGACATTGTCAATCTCTGCAATCCGATCTAGCTCAAGGAAGATGCCAAGGTCCTTCATCAGGCTCTCTTGAGCTTTTAAAGCCCCGCCTCGGAACAGAGCCCGGAAGTTGAAGACCTTGCCCGCCTGTCGATACAGACTATGATACTTTGGGTGGTTCACAATGTCATCGCCAAACATAAGACAAGCTGTCTTCCCGTGGAGGTCCGGGGACCCACGATACTCCTCCATCATAGCAGGATCACCAGACAACAGGGCCGCTGTCCGAAGTTCAATTTGGCTGTAGTCGAACCATATCTTGTAGCCCCCCGGAAACCTCCCAGTAATAGTCTTCTTCACAGGAGGGGGGAAGGTTTGGATCGGAGGTCCTCTTGCAACAATTCGAGATTGCTTGGTTCCTCCGAGACTACTGTCCTCAAACTCTGACGGGACGGCGAACCACTGAGGATACACAAAGCCATCAATCAGGACGGTACTGGGGTTGTCATGCTTCTTCCCTCTTCCCTTCAGAAGTGGGTAGAGATACCGGTCCATCATCCCCGCCACATCTTGGTAAGCTCCCATGAGCTTCAACCGTTTGTATACTACAGCCCATTGATAGCCGCCCCCTTTCAAGACCTCCATAAGGGTGTTACGGTTCTCCGCACAGAAGCTTACCTGAGCCTTGACCTTCGTTAGTTTAAGATCCGGGATCTCACCCAGCCGTTCTCCAATCCAATCTAGAGCAGCCGTCATTGCCTCTCTCTTTGCTATCTCACTACCCTTCCCCCGCAGAGGGATTCCATACGCATCATGTGCATGAAAAAGTATCGTCGATAACGCCGTGTCATACTTCTTAAATAGGTCTACAAGAGACGGCCTCTCCATACAGACGCCCTCTTCGGACATCCAGATAATGAGCCAGAGTAGCTGGCTGTACCATTGCATGCAGAAGACAGATAACTTCTTAGTGTCCTTCCCATAGAAGCCTCGGATTTCCGATTCCAATTTTTCGGCTAGCCGGAGGGTCGCCCCCGTATCCTGACAGTTGTACTGAGCAAGCATTGGGTCCCGTACACTCGGGTACCGAATGAACTCATCCTTGTACTTGGTCACTCGAAACAGAGGTGCTAAGGCCTTCAGCGACTTCTCGGGGCGGGACTCGTCATGGAGGTAGTTTAAGACAATGAGGTCCATCACAGGGAGCGAGTCGTCGGTCAGGATGCGGGCCTCCTTGTAGCAGAACCGGAGGTACATAAGGTCGAATGCGATGTTTTGTCCAAGAAGAAACTCGAAGGTAGGGTCCTTCCGGCACTTCCGGAGCCATGCCCACAGCCTACGTCTTTGGGTTACACTGTCCATATAGAAGATGGCGTGTCGGAGTTCACCCTTGGGGTCCCGCCAAGAGAGGCCAACAGTCTGTACCATGTCCTTCTTGGCAATGTGGTCGTGGGCAACAGACTTACGAGGGTGGAACATTGTCTGCTGCGGGTACCCCTTCACGATTCCGTAGGTCTCTATGTCCAGGGAGAGACGGGCGATCGGATACTTGGGAGGCATCGGGGCCTCCTCAATATCCAACAAGGTAGGCATCTCATACTCTAATTCCCCGTTCAGGTGGTCCACAAGCATCTGAAGGTGAGCCTTTACCGCCAGTCCGGAGGAGGGTTGACGATTCAGGTAGCTAGGGTGGAACGTAGAGAAGACACGGGTAGGCTGGGGGTACTCGCTCCCTCCATTTATTTCCTGTATCATCTTCACGTACTTTGTCTGGTCTTTGACGAGCTTACGGAAGTCGGAAAAGTCTCCCTGACGACGGAAGGACTGACGGAGAGAGCCGCCAATGATGCTGGCAACGGCGGGTGCCCCCACGCACAAGATTATGACCTCTTTGTATTCCCGCTGCAACCTGTGGAGGTCCGCGAGTAGAAAACCTTGACAGGCTTTCAATTGGGTTTTGTTTGGGGTCATGTTCCCGGGCGGGCGGCACCGTGCCGCGTTGCCTAGCCAAACGTCTGCAAGATTGTATAGGTTGAAGAACTCAATATAGAGTTTTCGGAGTGTGTGTCCAGCCGCTCCTATAAAGGGCTGACCTTTCTTGTCTTCGGTGACACCAGGAGCTTCTCCGACAATGAGGACAGCTCGGTCGTGTCGTTTCTCTGGACCAAAGAGGGTCGTGGGGAGACAGACCTCGTGGACGCCTTCGTGAAGAGGGCATCGAGTGCAGGTACGGTCCCGATCCAACTGCACCAGAGGTATGGGGAGGGTCTCTGTACTCACTCCATCTTCTCCAGGATTTCTCGGGCCAGGACAGCTCCTCCGTCTAGTACACCACCAGCGTAAGCATCGTCTATGTTACCACCTGCATAATCTTGAGGTCCTTCCCACTCCTTGTCGTCGCACCAACAATCTCGCCCGGCCACAGCATGTAGGTACTCTATGACTACAGCAAGCTTCGGGGTCTCCGTACCTTGGTCGTTCACAAGCTTGAGTTGTTGGTTAAGGGTGACAGAGGCCTGGATGGTAGCCTTGAGGGACTCGACAGTCAGGTCGAGGCGGCTAACGACAATTTCAACTTGGCGTTCCAGGAGTTCGATGCGGCGACAATTGGCGGATGCTAATTTCATCAGGCGGTCTTTCTCGCGGTCCTCTAGGAGTTTCGCGTGCGTTTCCGCTTTGTGGCGTTCCTTAGTCTCTCCCTCAAACATTGCAGTCCTCCTTTAAAACCGGGGGTGAAAGGGCCTTTTTGGCCTCTGATTTAAGCATAGCGGCCCCGTAAGCGAAGGTCAAGGAAAAAACAAAAAAAAATCTGCCCTTGACAATCGTCTGGTGACATGCTATAATAAGATGAACGCAAGGGAGCGAGTTGAGCCGGGTTAGTGGTCTTAAGGGCCACAGCCCGGCCAACCATTTAGCAGACTATCCTCTTAGGAGACCGCAGAATGACGCTTAGGCAAGCAACACAGTCCGGACGAGAAACGATCTTTTCAGGGGGTACGAAGTATAACCTCATCACTCAGGACCCGGAGAGTATTGGGAGTACTCCGGCTGGGCTTCCGACTACGGGGACAGTGGCGGCAACGGCGGTTGGGCATGAGTTTACTCTGGTGGGGCGGATGGGGATTGACGGAAATGCTCCGGATGCAGCGACTACTTACACGGTAAACCTTTTCGCGAAGGATGCTCCGTATAAGTTTCGGGTGCTGGAGATCCGGTTTGAAGTTATTGACTTGACGGTTGGTGACTTTACGGACGGGGACGGTGGGAACCTGGACATTACTGTACAGGATGGGGATGGGGCGTCGAGTGAGGCGTTTACAGATGTGCTGGCGGATCAAGCCCTTGATGATGATTACGCGAATGGAACGGGTACGGGATACCCGACCTCCGCAGTTGCCTTGACGAATACTACGATTGCGGCAGGTGAGAGTCTTAGGGCAAGCCTGATTGTTGAACCGGATAGCGTTGGGGCAACGAACGATGGTGCGTTGGTAGATGTTATTATCCGTTGTCTTCGGGTCGAATGACCCAACTAGGGAGCAAAAACTATGCCGTTTATCAATCGCGGTCGAGCGGGAGCCACAACGGAAGTAACAGCCGACAATAAGACTGGCTTGGTGACTCAGAGGCCCGCTACGGGGGTATTACATAGCCCCGGGGGCTTGCTGGATGCAAGCGGTAACGTAGCGTATGGGCAGAAGTTCAAGCTACTCTGTCGTCTTACGGCTACCGGTACCGGCAGTACAACGTGGACGCCCTTAGGGGATAGTTCCCCATTTAAGGTAAGGTTGCTTAAGGTGTCGGCGAGTATGTTGCAGGATGGTCACGGTCGTATGAGGGAGCCGGGTCCGTTCCATTTGACTTTTGCAGTTGCCTCAGCAACAGATTCTTTGGCTTCTCTTGACGCAACAAAGATGGCAAGAGGTGAGAGACGAGAGTTTACGATGAGTGGTACCGGCGGGGAGACTTTAGCTTCGGCTAGTGCTTTGACGTTGACGGCAGACTTGCGTTTGCTGGACAGTGGTGCAACGGATACGGTAGAAGTGATTGTAGAACTGGCCTTTTTGCGGGTCATCTAAGAAGGGAAGATAAAGATGGGTATGAGACTTGAGGGTGATCGGATCGTTTTGGAGAAGGTATTTGGAGGTCGAGGTAAGCCGGGCATCAATGCCGATATCCTCAATACTTCTGAAGCTGTTAGGATGGTTGCGGACCGGGACTTTGAGGTTCTTGGTACTGGCGGGTCCAGTGACGACGTTACTCTTAACGCTGAGGGTGGGGTACTCCTTACGACCGATGGAACAGATGGAAACGGAGTTATTCTCCTTCCTCATCTCGATGCTAGTCAGACGGGCTGGACGGGATTTACTTGGGGGTCGGATCAAGAAGTAGAGTACGAGGCATGGATTAAGATGGGTGCGGCTGTTACGACTAGGATCGTATGGGTTGGACTCAAGCTTACTAATACGGACGTTATTGTTACGGACGACGACTCGGCCTATATCCGCTATGAAGACGGGGTCAACTCGGGAAATTGGCAGAGTAATGTCTCTGTGGGCAATTCAGATAACACGGTAGACACGGGAATCGTTGGGGTGGCCAACCAGTTTATGCACGTACGAATTATGTTCGATGCGGCTGAGGTTTGCCACATGTACGTCAACGGACGTGAGATCCAGGCGGTTAGTTTTGCCGGTAACACGGCGGACTTCATCCCCTACATTGCTGTAGAGGAGGACGGAGCATCGTCTGCGGCAACCCTGGTCGCATTTGGCTGTAAGATTAGCCGCAAGGTAGCCTAACGAATAGGGAGATGACCTATGGGCCGTGGAAATGTACGGACCGGTGCTCCTATCGAGGGTACGGTCGTCAATGACGGAACAGACAATAGCCTGACTGATCCAAGGATCATTATCTTTGATCCCCCGGTTCGTCCGTGTCTTGTATGCAACCATAACACCAACGAACGGGCCTTGGTGAAGATTAACGTAGAGCCCCGAACGTCGGATGGAACGGTTACTAACGATTTTGACAATGACGCGGACGACGACGGAAGTGGCCACATGACTGCCCCGAGAACTCTAGTTACTGCCGAAAGCGGTGTCGAGGTAGATGTGAGTCTTGAAGGGTCAATTGCTATTCACTCAGTTAGTTTGGCAACAACGCACGGTAGTGACGATCTGGATTCTATTAGCGTAGTTGGGTGGTCTGTGTGATGGGTGAATGGGGTACGAGAACTTTAATTGCTCTTATGAGTGCTCTTCTAGGAGGTAGTCTCGCCTCAGGAGTTATGTACCTGGCAGTAGTGGGGAGCTATGTGTCAAAAGACGAAGTCCGACAACTGATTGCTATGGAGTCCCCGTATCTGAGGGATCAGAAGTGGTTGACGGAAACTGTAAGGTCTTTTGATAGTCGGCTGGATCGGATGAACCTCAAGATAGACGAGGTTCTTACCCGGCTGCCGGAATAGAGGTCGAGTCAATTTCAATTTTGGATAGGGGACTGCCTGCAAGGGTGGTCCCCTTTTTTTATAAGGGGCATTATGGCATCATTACGCCGAGACGATATCGACCGGTATTTTGACTATCGAGTATATCCTCCTCAGCGGATTCTCTATGTTGGAGACGGAGACGGGGAGGTCGATTCCAATATGCACGAACTATTTATTAAAGGGTTGACGTTACTGGATGGGTGTAGTGCCTCGCCGATCACAATTTACCTAAACACTATTGGGGGAGACTGGCATTGCGGAATGGGGATGTACGATGCCATTAAGGCCTGTCGATCACATGTGACAATTATTGTACTAGGGTACGCAGCAAGTATGGGGAGTCTTATACTCCAAGCAGGAGACAATAGGGTCCTAGGAGTACACTCGGTACTGATGATCCATGACGGTTCAGAGCATCTTGAGTCGGACTGTAAGTCTGTCGAAGCATGGGTAGACTATGGGAAGATTACACGGAAACTAGCGTACCAAGTCTACTTAGACAAGATGAGAATAAAGAAGCCTAAGTTCACTCTAAAACAAGTCGAGGCTCTCTGTTCACATGACCAGATATTCACCCCGAGGAAGGCAATAGAGTATGGTCTTGCTGACCGGGTGCTCGAAAAAATCTCAGAATAAATGTTGACGCGAAGCCTGGGGGAATATATACTTAGTTTGGACGCCGACGGCGATGGGCCGTTTGCTTATCTGTGGCTAGGGATGGCAGTTTTAGGGAGGTAGGGCTATGGACGAGGGTAAGATGAGGATCAAGATCGAGATCAACGGAGAGTCAATCTCGACCGAGGTGGACAAGGGGGCGACTGTGCAAGCTCTGTTTGAGGAGGGTCACCTGCGGGGTGTCGAGGTGGATGCGGTGCGGGTCAACGCTCGCTCTGCCGTGGCCGACGAGGAGCTTGAGGACGGGGACGTGGTCCAGAATGCCCCTACGGGAGGGCTGTTGGCGTAGACGGGGAAGCCATAGCAGTAAGGGGGGAGG
>SDBV01004386.1_pt1 | contig 20374 bp, 21 predicted proteins | sample 2277081 | NCBI WGS metagenome assembly SDBV01 (sample SAMN10402039, study PRJNA504765) | marine sediment metagenome | isolation source: marine sediment core GS10_PC15, 223 cmbsf | place: Arctic Ocean: Southern Knipovich Ridge | collected 2010 | reverse complement strand
GGTCACGTTACCGCCCTTTTTTCCCCTTACGATCAAAACTAAACCTCAGTTGCTCACCTCGGGTCTCCAGGCGCCGGCACAGTACCTTTTCGGCCGCCGACGCCGAGGGCGTAGGGCATCTTCCGCACGCGCATGCGCTCCGGCCACTCGCTCCAGTCCGCGCCTTTGTGGTCGTTCAGCGTCAACGCCATGGGCGGACCGGGATAGAGGGGCGCGCTGCCTAATTGCTTAACGAAGATCGGAACGCCGGCTTCTTGGCAATTGTCGATACCCCAACGCAGGTGAGTCAGACTGAACGGATGTGCGTCGGCACCTGATTCTCCGCCGATGACCATCCAGTCAAGGCGGCGCAGATACCGACTGAAGTCTACGGCCTCGCGCGCCGGCTCATTGCTCACCCACTTCACCATTGCTCGCGTTCTGATCAGCTTCCCGACACGCTTCAAGGATGATTCCGTCGTAACAGAGACACCCGCAAAGAGGTTGTCAGGCCACGGGATGCGGCGCTCTTCAAGAAACCTGTCGAACTCCGCCAACCGTGTCGCTTGTTTCGTCAGGAGCAGCCACACATGCCGCCGCCCAAGAAGCGAGCTAACGTGCTCGATGACCTCGGACAGCAAGTACTCAAAGGAGACAGAACGCGAGAGCACGTCGCCCATGTCGCCTATGAAGATGATTCGCGGCAAGCCATCAAGCCACGGCTTGTCCGGGCGCTTTGTGCCAGTCAGGTCTGGCCAGCCGGCCGCGGTCTCCATACGCCCAGGGAAGAGCGTCACCTTCTCAAACTGTTCAGGCCATCCAGGCTTGCCCGCATAGCGCGCTGTCAGGTTGCCCGCGTAGCACGTCCGGTCCTTCGACGTCCACAGCTCGCAACCCTCGCACCCCATCGCCGGATTCACCGACGAATCGCAATACCCGATATCACATACGATGCCCATGGCCCCTCACTCACCGATCGCCATCATGTACACGTTCACACAGAGCCACACCGTAAACAGAGCGCCCATAGTGGCCGCCAGTGGCCCCCAAACCATCGACTCAAGCTTTGACATGAATCCCCCGTCCCCTTCGCTACGCCGCGGTCTTTATCATTCCCCTGTGGCCGGATGTCTTTTTGGGTGCATCCTTCTTGCCGTTCGCCTTCGCGGCCTTCGGCGTGCCATCGGCCTTCAGCTTGTCCCAGGACTTCGGATACGGGATTTCATCCGCGGCCGCCTTTTCGAGCTCGGGGAGTTTCAAACCCAGAATCTTGCAGCCGTACTCGAGCTCGGGCCGCTTCGCCATATCAGGAAGGGTCCGCAGCTCACGCATGCGCACTGCCAACACATCAAGCGATAGAAAGAAGAGGCGCGCAACGACGGCGCGCTCATCCACGCGCGCGGCCTTCCGGGTCGCCTCATAGTCCTTCCAGACCTTCCCGCGGTCCGCCCACTCGCGGTGAGCATTTTCGAGCCTCCCCATCACCAAGCTGAACGCCAGGAGGTCCGGCCACTCCAAATGCTCGAAGCGCTTGATGTCCTCTTCGATGTCCTCCTCGATCATCGCGATAAGCTGATCCAAGACGTGCACCTGCCGGCGCTTGTCGTACTGCTTGCGCCGCTCGGCCAACGGCTTCGGCTTGCCGGGTTCGCTTGCGGCCGCGCTCGCGGTTGAGCCGAAAGAGTCCCTGGGCTTCATCCATGCCAACTGGCCCGCTTTTGGACCATCGACATAGAAGCAGGGCAACGCGCCCTGCGTGCTCTTCTTGCATTCGTTGAAATCCCAATGCCTCAGGACAACATGTCCCTTTACGTCAGATGGCGTATCGCCAACGAGAAGGAGCCCCGGATGCTCAGCACGAAGTTCGGCCTCTCGCCGCTTCACGTGCGCCGCCAGCTTCTCGTCGTAACACTTGACCTCCAGACAACGGTCACCGACCGGCACTTTCCCATCGCCCTCAATCCCAAAATCTGCGGGGTCGAACAAGTCCGGCTCATGGCTTGAGCGTTTCTGGCAGTTGACGCACGCGGGCGAATGCGGAAACGTCTCGTCATCCAGTTTGAAAGGCGCGCTCTTGAGCTCGTGAATCCATCGCGCGACAGCATCGCGCAGCTCGTCAAGCGTCATGCCGACAACCTCATGCGGCTGTATCTCGCTCGCGATCTCTTCTTGCATCACCGGTGGGAATTTCGACAGGTACTCCATAATGGACGCTGGCCAATCGATGTAGCCCCGTTCGGGGTCGTTGAGCCGCTTCCGCCATTGCGGTGTCAGGTTGAGGAGTTGTGTCCGCCGCGTGACGCGCATCGGATTGATACCGAGACGTTCAGCGAGTTCCTTCTTCGTAATCGCCTTGCCGTTCTCGCCATCGAGCAGAGTCTGAAACCCCGCGGCCTCCTCGAGTGGCGCCAGGTTCTTCCGCATGTAGTTCTCGACGAAACACGAAACCATTGCGCCGGTGTCGTCGGCCGCACGCACCACCGCGCGCACAGAAATCCCTGCGAAGCGGCACGCGCGCACGCGGCGTTCGCCATTAAGCAATTGGTACCGCGCCTTCTTGCGCTGGTCGGGATGCGGCCTGACCGTAATCGGTTGCTCCTGGCCAACGGCCTTGATGTTCGCGCCCAACTCTTTCAGGCCGACGTCGTCCGCTTTGGTGAACCCTCTCTGTTGCCAAGGGCACGGATCGATGAGATTGGGATCCAACTCCACGATGAGGTCCGGTGCAGGCTTCAGTGCGGTTTGCGTATCCGACATGGTTGCTCCCTTCGTTAGCTGGCCGCTTGCGACACGGCCGTTGACTTCGTTTCGAGTGAGTTGATTGCACGTTGGAATTCATAATTGAGCCAGGCACCGCGCTTGCGAATGTGGTCCTGTGGGTCAACGGACCGAATGCGCTTTTTCAGGCGCGTGACGCAGTCCTGCGCAAGCGCATAGCCTTCGCGTGTCGCCGTCAAGGTCCGGAGTTGCTTGAGGAACTTCCGCGTCGAATGCCGGTCCTCAGTAACGTCCTCGATGGTCGCCACAATCTCCGACAGCTTCGCCTCGTCGGGCGGTGCCCAGCCGGGGGGGGCGTCCGTCCCGGGCCCGGGCGCGGCCCCGTCGAATGAACGAGAACAGTCGCTGTCCTCAGCCGTTCCGTTGCGTTGCTTTTCCAGGACCACGTTCACGAGACCGGCCAGGGCGTCCCGGGAGTCGCTCAGCCGGCCCGCCTCCCATTCGGTGAGCAGGCTGTGGCAATCGTTCCGTTTTTCGGGATCGACGATCCTGGCAATGGCAGCCCGCAGCTCCGCGGCGCGTGCCGTTCCGTTGTATCCACCGGACCGACTGGCCGGAGCGGGGGCGGAGGCCGGGCCCGGGCAGGACGCCCCCCCCGGGTGGGCCCCGCCGCTAGTAGTAGTAAGAACGTTAACGTTAACGTTGCGATCTGGCGTTATTGCCACTTGTCCCGGTTTGGACCCCTTAAGTCGTTGGTGTATATGGTCACCCTCGTTTGAAAGTGGGGTCTGTTGGGCGCAATTCGAAGAGTTATCCACATCGGCCTCCGCACCAGGAAAAGGCCCTTTATCCACCGGATTTGAAGAGTTATCCACAAAAATCGACGACTTATCCACAACGGCGCGACCGGGACCTTTGCCAATATTCTCGTCCGTAACCCCTTGCAATCCTTCATCTGAGGCGGACAAAGCCATGCGTTTTGGCATCCGAGCCCTAATCTTGGCGCGAATCCGCTTCAAGCACCGGTCTTGCTCGTTCCCGAATCCGACGACCCTAAGAAACGTTCTCCCCTGATGATCGAACCACTCGAACAGGCCACGAGCGATCAGCGATTCGACCGCCTTTTTCGCATCGCTCGGCCGCGTGATCCCCGCCTCACGCGCCAGTTCACGAATCGATAGCGGCAACTGTCCCGAAGCCAAGCAACCGCGCAAGGGACCGCGGCCCACATGCGCCAACTTGTACCGGCCAACCATGAATATCGACCACTCCATTGCTGGCATCGCTATCGTGACCTCCCGCAACGCCGCGCGATCCGTGAAGACAATCTCATTTGCCCCCGAAGCCCCCATGATCCCCCGCTACGCATAAGCCGCATTAAGTAATCGTTCCGCCTGTGCCTGGTCCCTATCTTCGTTGTGACCATCTATCCACTGCCTGACCTCCTCGGACTCATCGAGAGTCATGCGTCCGCGTGGAAAATAGGCCTCGCACATTTCGCAGCGGCACGTCGGGGAGTGCGACATCGCCTGTATAAAATCGGGCTGCTCCCCGCTCGATATTTCCTCTGGTCTTTCGGTCACCGAATTACCCCCTCCTAGCCCTGCTCCACTATCTCTTCCTTGTTGCAGAAGTCGCAGAATCGTATCGAAAACTCGGTATACGGCGGCCACTCATCGCACTCAACGAACCAACCAACCCAAGTGTGCAATCCGATGCGACACAAGAGAGGCGCCAGGAATGTACGTATTCTCGAAGGTCTAATCTCGTCCACCGTTCCGCTCCGCGTGCTCCTCGCCGAACCCATGTGGCAGAAGTTTTAACTTCATATACTTCTTGCCTAGCGAGACGACCTTAAACTCGCTCTGCTTAATCTCAAGGATCTCACCCACCTTAAAGATGCTTGCTGCTGCTGAGCTTAGGATTTGGCGTGCTACGTCGTCTGCTATTGGCACTAGGTGTCCATGACCGTCGTCCATGTCCGCTCTCCTTCCTCGTTCATGCCCCTTCGTGTCCTTCGTGGATCAACTATCGAGCGTTTGCTGCCCCTTCTTTTCACTCTCCGGCGCGTCCTCGATAACGACCAACTTGTCCACGTCGCGATTCTTCTGCACTGCCAAATTCGCGACCTTGCCCGACAGGTCCTCAAAGAGTTGCGCATCGTACGGAAACAACACCGAGACCTTCATCGTCTCCGCATTCGCCGCCGATACTCCTGTGATATATCCCGCTGTCATCGTGCGAGCCCCCTTTCCTTGTCCAAACTCTTAAACCAACTGATGACCCCGGACGGCGTATGGCCAGAACCGTCCGGGGTCACAGTCGGGGTGTTACGAACGCACATGTCCATTTCCCTTTACGAGACCGGACGTTCCGGCCTTGGAAAAACGCAGCCCTACTTCGTGCTCGCTAAAATCTCGTCGACAACCGCATCGCCCGTGCGAATGTCTCGCAGCTCACCGTCAACGTCCCGATTCAAATTCGAAGTCGACTCCTCATACCGCTGCAACTCACTCCGCCGCACCTTCCAGCCCCGACCCGGCTTCGTCGCCTTGATCAGACCCTGACGAATCTTCACCCGCACCGTGTCAGCGCTCACCCCAAGGAATATGCCCGCCTCAAAGACCGTGTACCGCGGATCGTCTCTGGCTTCTTTCGAGTTCATTTCCGAGTACTCGCTAGACTCTCGTCGATGCCCGCCTCGTTCGAAGTCGATTCCTCATACCGCATCAATTCACTAAGTCGAATCTTCCAATCCCGACCCGGTTTCGTCGCCCTAATCAGACCCAAACGAATCTTGATCCGTATCGTCTGCTCGCTCAGCTCAAGGTATTTGGCCGCTTTCTTGATTGAATACCGTGGATCGCCTGACTGTGACGCCGACATAATGCACCCTTTGTTTTGTCGTTTTACTCAGCCCAATGTGATCAATATAGATCATATCCCTTGAAAAAGCAAGGATTTTGTATCCGCTTTCCTCGCAATTACTTAGCCTTCCGCGAAGGCCTCTTTATGATTGACCAAGAGAGCTGCATTTTCTATGCTATTTGGATGAATCTCGCGAGGGGCCGAATGAATCCGACAAAATCCGAAGACGTGGCGGTCCTCCGCCGGCTGGGCGTCGCGCACCTTGTCGCGCGTGGATGGACAAAGTTGCGCATCGCCAAAGCGACTAAGATGAGCGTCGACAATCTGCGCCTGCTATCCAGGCCCGGACGTGGTCAATACTCTGAAGCAGGGGTACGCCTCGATCACTTTCTGGAAGAGCAGGATGCCTTCAGCTCTAATACCAAGCATCCCGGGAGGCCAGTCGATCGGCGTCGCCTCACTGTGCGTGAGTCCCCGCTCGAATACACAATCAAACGCGATATAGGACTCCCCTCCGCCGAACAGATCGAGACCGCCATGATGGAAGCGCGGCAGTCCGGAGACGAAAAATCGATTGCAACGCTCCATGACTTGCAGGACCAAGTCTACGGAATTCTCGAAGAGAGCGAAGCACTACAACACGAATTCCTTGCCCTTGTCGAATCACTCCGCCGTGCTCGCCTAGCCCTAATGGAGCTCGACGTGAAGCAAGAACCCGGATAGCATGGCAAGATTCCGTGACAATGTCCGGTCGTCTCTCATCGGTGCAGTTCTAGGGCTCGCCCTCTTCGGTGTCTGCGGCCTCGCGCTGATAGGTCTTCTATCCCTCATCGCGGAGCCATCGACCGATGACGATTTTGATCCGGTGCTAAGCAAACCAGAGTCTCCCCTATACATTGTTGTGCACCGTGATCTCATCGCATCCATGCTTCCGGGGCTTCTCGTGTCCATAAGCGAGATGCAGTCTCGTGTCTCTGAACAGAATCTGGCCAGTGAGTATGACGTTGGAGTCGAACTGAGGATGGCGACCGGGCGCATCATTGCTGCGGCTGTAGACAAAGAATTCAACACGTGGGCCAGTCAGCAGCATGGGACGGAGACTCCAGACGGCCTTGTCGCGGACCGCCTAGAGATGGCGCGTCTGGTTTCGAATGTCGTTTCATCCTTACACGAACTTCCGCGGCACTATTGGCACGACGTGCGACTCGGTGAAGAGGATACTGTCACGCAGACACGGATGGCGACGGAGGTAATGCGCATCATTGACGCGGAGTTAAACTCCTGGTTGAATCGACCCCGACCGGAGCTTCCACCCTCTCCTCGCCCTGGCCACCATCCATCACTTGGGCCGATGCCCGACCTCGCGCAGCTCAAGCTGGGCCTCAGTTTTGCGGAGGTTGAACGGCTCCTCGTGGTTGAATGGTTCCCGACCGATAAACAAGAACACGAAGGTGTGGGATATTCGAAGTACTCTTTCGAAATCGAACCGGATAAATGGCTCACGACCATCTTCCGCGACGATGTTCTGATGGTCTGGGACTGGGAGGGCGTATGGGGCTCGGATGCGACAGTGGCTAAGGAATCGTTCCAGTCTTACGCGGCAACGGATCACGTAGTCGTAGATATGCACGGGACTATCGTCGGTGACATGCTCAATCTGCGCATCCATGATGATCTCCTTCTAGCCTACTTAGTAATGCGTATTTTCAGTGGCGATGACATGTGGGTATATCGACACAGTTCTATGGCGGGAGGAAAAATATTGAGGATCCCGCTGAACCGGTTTCGATGGCAGGGCTACAAGTTCAATCCCTACACCAGAGTCGTCGATTACGTCATCATCACAGCGACAGAGCTGACGGGTGATTACGTAGCCCAGGACGACCTCGTCTTGATGCGCTACGCCTTCCACCCATGAGCCAATCTCTGCCCAATGCAAAGCGCAGAATGACTGACGAACTCACGATCCCAAGTGCCAACACAAATGCCAACACGGCCGGTCCCCAAAATTGCATCCGCGCTCGAGTTTCACATCCCAACCATCATATCCATTTCGCACGCAAGCGCAAGCGGGAACAAGATTTACCCGCGCGCCCTTCAACCACCCCAATCTGTGCCATACACGCCCTCATTTTTCGGGACGAAGAGGCCAACGGTTCAAATCCGTTCACCCCGACCATTTTAGCCAATAAACATGGGGGTTACATGAGTTCAATTCTTGCCAGTCGCGCGACTGCCAACACAATGCCAACACGAATGCCAACACGGGCGGGATCCTAAATGGCCTCGATCTTCCTCCGAAATGACATTTGGCAGATTAAGTTCAAACGCCACGGACAATGGCGATACCGCTCTCTGAAAACGCACACGAAGAGAGAGGCCCAGCGCCTCAAATCGGACCTCGAAAAGGCACTCACGCGTGAGCGCAATCGAGCACGAGGGATCATCATAACCGAGACCATCGGGGAGGTCGCCGAAATCTACCTACAGCACGCGGAAGCATACTACCGTCGAATCGACGGGACGCCCACGCAAGCGATATACAAGATCAGACGCAGTATGGAATCAATCGTAGAGAAACATCCGGACCTGGAACCCGTTGACTTCGGTCCACGGCGTCTAAAGGAACTGCGGCGGGATTGGATTGAAAGCGGTCTCGCTCGCACGACCGTCAACAACTACACGGAAGAGATACGGCGCTTTTTTAAGTGGGCCGTAAGCGAAGAGCTGGTTGACGTTTCAGTCCATGCAGCCCTGCGCACTGTCAGAGGCCTCCGGACAGCCGAAGAGGGCGTCCGTGAGACGACGCCGACGAAGCCGGTTCCTTACGCAGACATTGAATCGGTAAGAAAATTCCTGGTCGCGCCATTGCGTGGATTGGTCGATGCCCAATATCAATCCGCCGCGCGTGGCGGCGAGCTCGTGATGCTAAAACCCCAGGACTTCGATACCTCGCGCACCGTCTGGACGGTCGATCTCGCTCACCACAAGACCCGCCATCACGGACACGACCACCTCCTATACTTCGGACCACAAGCGCAAGAGATCCTCGAGCCCTTCATGATCGGCCGCGGACCCTCAGAGTTCCTTTTCAGTCCTAAAGAAGCCGCGGCCGAACGCCACGCGGCCGCCCGCACCCATCGACGGCCGGACCAAGCCTGTAATCCACGGAAGACCGATCGCACCCTCGGCGATCATTACACCTCCGACAGCTATCGCCGGGCTATACTCACCGCCTGCAGGAAGGCCAGCGTCACGCCCTGGACGCCACACCAGCTCCGCCACAGCCGAGCGCAACAAATCCGGGATGAATACGGCGCCGAAGCCGCGAACGCCGTGTTAGGTCAACGTACGCTCGATGCAACGGTGATCTACGCCCCCAAGACAAAAGCGCTCGCCATGCGGATTGTCCTAGAGAACGGATAGCCGGACCGTTCACGCTGCCCCCGCACCGCGATAATCCCACCGCTTCGGCCCGTCCGGCCGAACATCCACGTGAATCCCCCAATCGTACAGTCCAATGCCGCCATCCCGGAACGCCGACACCTGCTCCGCCGCGGCCGCCATTTCCTCCACCGTCATCCGGTCCAGCGTGTGAATGTCCACTGCTCGCCCCCAAACGTGCTGACTCGAATCCTTGCTCCCCTCACGCCGGTTATGCTTCAAGCAGCGGAACGCGCTCGATGGCACGATGCGCTTGCCCCCCACAATCGCCCGGAAGTCCTCCAAGGCCGCCACCAGCCCTTCGTTCGGCACCGACGTATGCGAGCAACAATTTTTCCCCTTGCAAGCAAACTCCCGCCGATCGAAATGCTCCGATAGGTCCCCCACAATAAACGCCCCCGGCTGTCTCCAGACCTACATGCGAACCAGCACGCCAATCAAGGTGACCGTTATCCCCAGCAAAAACGTCAGCAAGGAGATCGCCACCGTGCACCATGCCGGCGGCCGCTTCGTGATGTCATTCACCGATTTACGCAGACTCGCGATCGCATTCCAGAGGTCAGTATGCTCGCGCACACTCGACTCGTCATGACGGTCTATCCGTCCTTCCAGAGCCGTCACTCGCGCACCCGTTACATCATCGCTTGCGGACATGTTCCCTCCGTACACAATCAAATAAGCACAAGACCGGGTTGTTGGCATAGATCGTATCCGCGCCCCGTTTCAGCATTCGTGTCGCTCGCGCTTTCTTGTGTAAGCGGCGGAATGTTCGTCGACGGAACCCACAAATCCCATTCGGTCTCGTTCAAACTTGCCGTTCCCACGCAAGCGATGTAGCGCGTCACCGGACCGCCATTCGCTGGTGGCATAAGGATGAAAAATTCCTGTCCATCGGAATCGGCTAACATGGCTCCATTGCGAAAATCGTCGAACGCGGTCTGCGTTTTATCTTCAAGGACCACGCTATTGGTCTGAAAGAGCCTCGCAAGATCTCCAGCTCCCGATTCCCCATAGACGCCGATGTCGAGCGAGGCGCGCAATGTCCCCGGATCATGAATTTGGACACTTGCTAACGGGCGTCCTTGAACTAATCCCCCGACGCGAAATCGTAGACGAACAACTTTCCATTCTGTTTCGTCAACGTGCCAGTACTTAAAGATGCGAGCCCCTCCGAAATGATAGAAATACGCTTCGTATTCAAAATGCGGGATCGGGAAATCTAACGCTACAACGCGGAGACCGACCGCGGCGGACGCGGAAGTGATTCGAGTAATCAGCCCGAAGGCCCAAATAGGATCGCCTCCTACAGGAAGGTAATCCTCCCTAAAAGAATCCTCACTTTGAACTGCTTTTCTAAAAGTTTCAGGAAATTCGAGACCAGGTGCGCTAGTATTATCCCCTATTAACACTCTCTCATCGGTTAGTGGTAACTGTTCGTGAAGCTCCAAAACCTCCGTTCCAACCGCATCCGAGATCGGAGGGATTTCCACTGCCATCGCCCGCCGCAGATCGTTCAGCATGCCCCGGATCTGCATGATCGCCCCTTCCATGCCTTTCTTCAGCCTATCATCGCTCGCAGGCCTGGCACCTATCGGCGGAATGGACTCAAAACCAGAAAGCCGTTCCACGTCGGTGTCGTAGATGAGGAATTTACCCTCATAATCATCGTAGGTCGGACTCGTCCAGAATATTTTGGCCCTTGTCAATCCTTCCCCGAAATCAATCGATGCGTCGTCATTGCCGAGTACCGTTTCTTCCAATGCGTCCATCAATTCGGTTAGCAGCACATACGCGATCGCATGGTCCGTCCGGCGCAGTTTCGTGTACGCCTTAATAATCCATTCAGTATCGTCTGTGATCGCGGGAGGCATAATCCATGACGGTCCAGCGCTGTTCACCCACTGGATGGTAATTCCATCATCCATTTCCTGTTCAAGCCAACTGAAAGGAAAAGGACCAGTCCATGGGCCGAAGTTCCATTGCCAAGACCAGCCCGGTGCACCTCCTTCAGCCGTGAAGTTTATGTTGTATATGGCGTCCTCTGCACCGATGTAATTTCCGCCCCGCTTTAGATACCGTGCCAAGTACCGGCCCCCGGCATCCTCGGCATGGTCAATCACCGGCCGTGCGACAAAAGAAAACACCTCTTCCTGATTGTCTGCGAGTCCAGTCAAAGCGCCCGCCGCACCCCCAGTGCCGATTCCGAACGCGAAACTCCATCGCGGCAACTGGATGTAGTCCCGGCGCGCCTGCAACGCGTCGATCATCTCTTCGATCACCTGCGCCACCGTATACGTAATCGCCTCAGGTACCGTGAAATTGGTGTCGCCGAAATCGTCCGTGCCATCCGTCGGCGCTTCCTCGCCGTGCACCCATTCGTCCTCGGGCAATGGATCTAGATTAAGCTCCGCAGCCACGCCGCCGTCCCTCCAATTCTGCACCTCATCGCAGTGAAATCATCCCCGGCACGCCGGATATTCCACTCAGCTTCCCGCCAATCGGATGCCAACGTGTGTCCCCCGGCACAGCCCACCAGTATGTGTCCAATTCGCTCGGGGTCGCCCGCAAGAGATTCCCCGGGATGAAGGTCTGTACGGATGAAACCAAGTAGATGATCGTCGCTTCGTCCACGGGAATCTCTGGAAACTCCATGAACGTTTCAATCCCGTCTCCGGCCCCCAAACCACCCACTGGAAATCGAACCGGCGCCTCGTGCATCAAGTCCTCGAGCCCTTCAAGCCTTCGCGCTATTGCACCGGTTCCGATGTCGCCCATTGTAATCCCCTAGACCGCCGAATAATCGCCTGGATCGCCATTGATATCGACAAACTTCCCGCCGAACGGATGCCAGCGCACATCCTCTGTTGCGGCCCACCAGTACGCGTCCTTGGCGTCCGGTTTAGGAACCAATGCCGGAAGCTGCGCAGCGTCCACGGATTCGAGAAAAATGATTGTCTTCTTGGTCGGGATCGCCGGCAATACGTTCACGGTCACAATGTTCAGTACGCCGCCGCCGCCGCCGATGCTCAATCGCTGAAACTGATCTCCCGCGAAGGTCTCCAGCTCCCGGATCCGCCTCTCGAATCCCGTTAACGCGCCCTTCACTTCCGCCGAGCTCATTGCTGCAACACCTCAAAGTCCAGCTCGGTATAGCCCGTCTGGATCGTCATCCGGTTGTCCCGGTAATCGAATCGCCGTTGCGTGATTACCGTTCCCACGTTCTCGACGTGAAACGCCGTTGTCGCCACCGCCCGGATCAGGCGCCCGGTGGGATGGATCGGTGCGATCCCCGCTCGCTCGAGCGTGAACGTGTTCCGCTGTTGCCCATACCACGCCGCCGCCGCCGCGGCCATTTTCCGAAGTTTGTGCGTGTCGTCCCGCACCACCTGCGGCAACCCACCGTTGTTGTATACAAGCTGCCCGCCTGATATCTCGCTCACGGTCCCGCCGGCGATGTACCACACTTCCGCTTCCGGCATTTCGATCACGAGATCCTTTGCAGATTCCATCCCGGCGTTCTCCGGAATGAAGTACACAACCTTCGCGTGCACGTCCGTCGGCAGGAACACGGTACAAATCATCTCGGCATAGTCCACCGATGGCAGCACATTCGTAGCCTCCGGTTCCGTAGGGTTCTCGCCCGTGTTCCCGAAATGATTCAACGCAAAGGTATGGTTCGCCCGGCCCTTGATCAGAATCCCCATCTCGCGGTCCGAAACTCCGAAATGATGGTTTTCCAAAAGTGCCGCCTGCAGCTCGTTCACATAATGATATTCGTCCGTCCCTTCGGCACGATCTGGATTCTGCACCACCGCGAAGGGTCTCCGCATCTCGGGTTCCGCATCGGCGCTCGCGGCCGCCTGCTCAAACGGTATCCATCGAAGCACCCCGTGATCCGCGTTCCAGAACGGTCCCTGTACGGTCACGTCGATCCGGCCATCTGAGGTGTGCCACGGATTCGCAATATAGGGCGTACCGTCCATTCCTGAATTGTAGGTCCAATTCCAAGCCCGGGGGATGCGAAAAAATGCGTACACGCGTTTGAAGGCGTCCGTCGTCCGCGTCTTATCGTCGGCAGCGTCATACGCCTCGCGTTCGGCTTGCGTCCAGCCTGCCTCCAGCGTGGCGTTGCTGATCGCCAACGACATGCACGTCTTCATCGGAGCCCCCAGCGCGATCACTCGGTTGTACGTGTGCGCGCGAGAGACGTTCAAGCGCGGTTTCAGATCGTGACGCCCGATAAATCCAAGCGATTCCTGCCAAGGGTTCGCGGGCATCAGAAAATCCTGAAACTGAATCGGCTCCGTCAACACGCTGTATACGACGATCGTCATGGTGCCGGCGCCATTCCCGAAATATATCGTCCAACCCAGGCCGCGCCGCCGGTCGATCAGTGTGTCCAGCACCTGCCACACTTCCTTGCCGCGAAAGTCGTATTGCCCCACGAATTGGTCCAGCACCCACGCCTGGCCGCCCAGCACGAACGACATCCCGGGATGATAGAACCAAAGCACGTACTCCAAGATGTCAAGATGCGTCCATTCCGCGCCGTCCGCCGAAAAGGTGTACACCCCGTCCCCGTTCCGCGCGTTCGACCGGTTACCCGAAAACGCCGGACCCAAGTCGTGACGCTGATTGAACACCAGCGTCCGTTCGATGAACGTCCCCCCTTCCACGTACGATCCCTGGATCCGGCCCGCCTTCAGTAAATACTCGAGCCCCACCGCGTTCAAGAGCTGGTTCCCCGATGATACGAAGGTCGTCGCATTCGTCCCGAAATCGTCCACCGCCACGTTCAACACGATCCCTACGAAGGACACGAATGTGCCATAAATCGAATGCACGTTCACTGCGATGTACCAGTCCTCGAGCTGCAAAGGCGTGTACACCTGATACGACGCCTGGTCATGCTGCGAAATCGCACCGATGTTCCAAACGAATTGCGCATGTGAGATCGAGGGCGACGAACTCTCCGCGGAAAACAGCGGGAAAAGGTATGGCATATAACGCCATGAGTCCGTCCAGCGCCGCTTGATAAACACCGACGTCCGGATCGGACCGATGAACTGCGTCCCTCCCCCGAATACCCCACCAATCGCCACAGTTTGCCTCCCCCTTATTGCTGCGGTTCAAACTCGGCGGTCGTGCGCGCAAATCCAAGTATGGCGTCCTTCGACGCCTGCGTGAGCTGGCGATCGTTGACCACGACGTTATCCATGAATGTCATGAAATCGACCGCAACGTCTTGCGCGTCCGTCACATCCGCATCCCAATTCGCCGGAGGCGTAATCCCTACACCCGCCGCGAGAAAGTTGCGGAATAAATCGTGACATTCCTTTCTCGTACCCGTCCACTTCGCATCGCTGGCGATCTCATCGACGGCGAACGCAAGCAGATTCGTAAGACCCACATCGCCTTGATCTCGAATCAGCCGTGACGCTTCCGCCTCGTACTCTCCCCAATAACTTGTCCGCGCAAACGCAACACCCGGGACAAGCACCAACAGCAATAACCAATTCCACCTTTTCATTTCCGCCTCCTCTCTATGACTCATTGTCATATACCCGAATCCATTTCGTCACACCATTGATTTCAATGCGTATTGCTCCAAACTTCGTACTGTCTTCCGTTGTATCCGACGAAATACTGCGTGTTCCATCCGCGGCCGATGTTCCAATGTAATTTGTGAACGAATCGTCTATATCGCCTTGATCAAGTACCAATACCGGAATTGCTTTCGCAGCAGACAATTGGTCAACATGCAATTTGCCTCCAGGAACATTAACACCCACACCCACAGTATCTGCGCCCGCGTTTGCGAAAATGAGATTCGCATCCGTGTCTCCACGTGTGTTCCAATCGGTATCTGCTTGTCCAAAATTAAAGACAGTTTGTATCGCGTTCATTCGTTGCTTCTCGACACCCGCTACAAAGATTCGTGCCAACCCTGAGCCTGCTCCATAACCAACATCTGTATCAGTATTTTCTAATTTCATTTGCATGGTTGCGACGTCTGCGCGTTTGAGATGTAACATCTGAACAGCCGCCCCGGGCGCTCCGATTTTTACGTTTCCGGTAAATTCAGAAGAGCCTGCTATGGCCAAGTCGCCCAGGGTAACGGCGAGGCCGCCCGATGGAATTTCGATATCCTGCGTAGAGTTCAACGTCATGGCGAGGACACCATTGCCGCTGAAAATTTCAACTTTCGCGCCTACAGTCGCAGTGCCTATCTGCCATGCGAGATTGCCAAATCTCCAGTCAATGAACGCCCCCGTCTGCCTTGATGGGCTGCCAAAAACGATTTCACTGGACGCTGCATCAGGGGTTAATATTGTCATGCCGCCGCTTGCGTTGTTCTCGACTACAATGTCATCCGCAGCGGCTGGCGCGGACTGTGCCCCGCAAGAAGCAGTGTGTACGTGAAGAGTTCCGTCAGTACGCGCGATACCGATGCCTGCTGTGCCGTTGACCTGGAGGCCGTCAGAGAATGTTGCATCACCTCCGCTCAAAACCAGAACAGTACCACTTGTTGAATCTCCTAAATCCAGACTGCCTAATTCGGCACGAAGAGAGATATCTGAACTTCCACTAGACGCATCGCCTACCCATCCTGTTCTGGTGAAAGCGGCAGCATCTGTTCCTCCAAATTCTATAAAAGCAGTAGTTGCACTAGCTGAACCTCCTGTATCACGCAGTCTAAGAATGGGGCTTGCATTACGTAATTCTAATGTTTTATCGGGAGGACCGCCCGTTCCTATTAAAACCTGCCCGCTACTTGTAAGTCGCATTTTCTCTGTGGCTGCTTCTGATTCTCCAGTTGCAAACACAAGATCAGTATTGTTGACTGCTGCGCTGAATGTTGCATCCGCCTCGGCCCATATCGAAGCGCCGGGCAATAACGCGTCGCCGCCACTGGCTTCCTCGGGTGCGCTGAAATCTATCTGGCCCAGCTTCGTCGCGTCAACGACAATCGTTTCCGACGTGGAGAAAGTTCCTACGCCACCGCCTGCATCTCTCACGTCGAGAATTGAGGTAGGACTGCTCGTGTTGACGCCTATTGTTCCCGATAGCTCATTCAGTATGGAATCGGCGATTGCGTTCGTCGCGGTGAACTTGGCGATCGCATTCGCCGTTCCAGATCCGGTTATGTCTCCAGCCGAGGCGCCACTGACCAAAAAGGTCGATCCGGCGTCGTCCGTGTACATCAACTCATTCGGACTCGAGTTCCTAACCCATACCTGTCCGGCTGCAGGCCTTGACCCAAATGGCAAGCCACTCTCAACTATATCCAGTGCTCGTTGTAACGTGAGTCTGCCAGTAGAATCGAGACGCATCTGCTCTTCGGCCACCTCGGATATTGCCGCGGCGAAAACCAAGTCCGTATCGTTGACGGTCGCCGAAAAAGTGTCTCCCGCCTCTGCCCAAATAGATGCCGCCGTTAGATTCGCGTCCCCACCGCCGACGGCAAGAGGCGCTTCAAAATTTATCTGCCCGAGAAGCTTGCCCGCAAGAATGAATGGATTAGCGGTCGTTAGCGCAAGAGTTCCACCGAATGCATCGGTACTGTCGCTGCGAATATCCAACATCTCAACGGGCGCCGCGGTCGAAAAATCGGCCGCTGTGCCTATGCCAACGTCGCTCCCGATGTGCAGTCTCTCGCTACCGTCTACAGTGCCGAACTCCAATCGATCTTGATTGTGATCGTAGCCAATCTTTCCCTGACCCCCAGGAGACGAATCGTCACTGAACCAAATGGCCCCTTCGTCCACGGACGCTGATATGATATTGATCGACGTATCGCCGTTGTTCTCGATATAAACTTGGGGCGTCCATCCAGCGGGCGGGCCTTGACCGGTTACAATAGACTCCTGTACGTATAGAAAGCCCTCTCCCTTCGGATCGGTGCCTATTCCTAGTTTGCCGTCGGCGGTCAAACGCATCTTCTCAGTGGCGGTCTCCGATAATGCCGTCGCAAAAACTAAATCCGTATCGTTTACCGTAGGGGTGTACGCGACGCCCGGCACGGCCCATATCGAAGCGCCTACCAAGATCGCATCTCCGCCCTGCGATTCCTCTGGGGCTTGAAAATTAATCTGTCCAAGCGCGACCGCGGATGTGATTGTGGTGTCCGAGGTCGAAAGCGTCAGAATCCCCGTGGCCGGACCACGAACATCTAACAAAGTTTCAGGAATCGTAGTGTTGATCCCTATCTCACTGGAGATCTCCGCTAGGATGGAATCGCCAAGTACGTTGCCGGCAGTCCATTTCGGGATTAGATTTGTCGTGCCGCCGCCGCTGATCGCCCCACCTCCACCACTGATCACAAAATCCGTGCCGCCATCGTTTGTGAACATCAAAAGGTTCGGGGTCGCCAGGTCTACCCATACTTGCCCGTATCCGGCAGTGTCCGCATCGGCTTCGGCCTGCTCGCCAAGTGAAATCGACCCTCCAACATTGACCACGCTGCTCGTCGCGATCGCCTCGCCGGCGCTGAGAGTCGTAAAGCTTCCCGCAGCCCGTGTCACTTGGCCGACCGCCGTCGCTTCCATCCCCGAAAAATCCAGCACGCCGGCCTCGTCGACCTCGCCCACCTTCACGCCGGAGTTGTCAACGAAATCCGTCGCCTTCTGCTCGTTACGACCCTGCGCAAAAACAACCAAGGTCCAAAGAAGGCCCGCCCCAAATATCGCCGCCACCATCCCTCTTGTCATTGCGAGGGAGCCCCGCGACCGCGGCAATCTCTTTAACCAACCGGCCAAGCCCGCGTCCACACCGTCACCGCTCACCACCTGTTTCGTTTTCATAACGCCAAGATCTCCGCTTCCGTTTTGGATTCTTTACGAGCAATCCCCAACCGCCAAACCCCTGTCGAGTCCACCAGCATGTAGCTCTGCCAGTCCCCCGTCGAGGGATCCCATATCTGAAACCGTACCTCAGTCGCCCGCGGCCACACCGGCGACATCGCCGTGATCGTCCCCAGCCCCGTCTCCTTCCGAACCCCAAACCGGACCACCTTGTTCGTGACGTCGATCTCCATCTCGCGTTGTCCGGCTACGTTCACGCTCAGTCTCTTGTCCGGAGCCGTCCAGCTCACCACCTCGATCGCAGCTGAGCTCCCTGCACCTAGCGACCCGATAAGCTGCTGGAACACCCAATCCCGCGGGAACCACAATCCCGCCGTCGATGTACCGCACGCATCCGCGATCGCGCGCCATATCAACGCGCCGTCCGCAAGAAACGATACGGTCCCCGACCCCGGCACAAGCTTGATATCCGGGGAAGTCGACACGATGTAAGCGTCGCTCGCACCCGGCGCCGCGTAGGCCCCCTGGCGGAACCCCGCGATATCGTCCAAGAGCGCCGAGCCGGCCGGCCGCGACGGCCCAATCGAATCGACGACCACCGCCACCGCCGCCGTGTTCGTGCTGTCAACGTCCGGCGTGCCCGACCGCCGCGTGCGCACCAACCAGCGCGTGTCCGTCCCGTCCAAAAACGGCGCGCTCCGAAACGTCAACACATCCACGTTGTCGGTTTGTACCCACATCGCTACCGTCTGAAGCTCGGGATCCACCGCCGGGTCCGGGTCCGCGCCGTCCTTTTCATAGATCACCCACGTATCCGCTCGATTCACGCCGTCAATCGCCGGGATGTATGTCGCCACTACGTCCACCGCGCCGCCCGTGACCGCCGTAGCCTCCACGTGCTCCGGGGCCCGCGGCGGCGCCGCGTTCAATGCGCCACCGGCAGCCACGTCGTAAATCGTTACGTCCAGGTTGGAATCTAACAGGTCGTATGCGTTCCGTTGCCGAAAGATGACGTGGCTCTCTTGCGCCGCGGGTAAAGCCACGTTGAACGGCAAGGTCGGCGAGGTCGCATCCGGCGCCGCACTCAGATCCGGCAACGCCCCGTCTCCCACCCAAACTTCGAATCGGACAAGGCCGTCGTTCGCCACACGGTAAACGCCCCGCAAGGTCCCCGTGTAAGTCACCGCGTAGATATCGAAGGAATACCCCACCGCCACCGGCATAAAAGCATCGCCCACCATCCCGGCGGGAACGATTCGTTCAAACCACAATCCGAACATCGCGGAAGCCGCCAACGTCCCCAACGAGAGACCCTCCGCGGCCGTCAACCCCGTGTTCCAAGTCCGCCCCGCCGGTGCAATCGTGTCGTTCGCAATCGTCTGGATCGCCCCACCCGCCGGCGTCTCGCTCGCAATGCGAAGCCCCGGTACCGGCTCCACGGTGTCCGTTGCGCCCCCGGCCGCCGCCGTCGTTCCGCCAAGCCCGCGGCCCCATGCCGGGACGTTCAATACGCTGTCCGTCCGCGAATCGTAGTACACCAGCTCCGCAAGCGCCGTACCCCCGGTCCGGATCCGGCCGAAACCCCGCTTCGCCCAGTTCTGGTAACCCGCCGTCGACCCCAGCGTGCCCGCGCCCGTCGGCCCGAGCTGAGCAGTATCCGTCACCGCCGCTGTCTCAAATGGACGCAGCCACACCGACACGTTCTGCACGACTACCGCCGATTCCACACGCGCCATCAATGCGCGGTAATTCTCCGTGCCCGCCAAGGCCTCCGCGCTCGACACGTCGTCGAGCCCCACAACGTTATTGAACGCCTCGGCAAGTACCACCGTCTCAATGCCCTCCAGATCCGCCGCCCCCGTCCGCCGCACACGCACGAACTTGTCCGCGTTTGTACCCCCCTCAACGAGCTTCGTCGTGCCCGCAGGCACCGAAACGGCCGCGCCGGGACTGCCGCCGGGGGGCGTCCACGTCACCAAGTCGCCGCCCTCGCCCGTAAGCGACCCCGAGCCCACTACGACACCCGTCGCACCGGCGGCGTTCTCGCCCGCCACATACTCGATCACAAGTCCCGGCAAAGCGTTCACCCTCCGAAAGACAAGGTCCTCGTGCTGCTCGAGCGCGCGGAATCCCCCCAGGCTCGCGTCCGCGTCACGCTCCGAACACGCATCGGCGTCCGCGCCCGTATGGTAGAATCGAATCCCATCCGCTACCGTCCCAAGCTCCGCCACACCCCTAAACCCCTTCGTGTACTTCGTGGATCACACCGCACTGAATGTCAAAAGACCCGTCCCCGCGTCGTACGTCTGCACCGCCTCCGCCGGGTCCGGATGACGCACCACGAACACGTCGAACGCGATCGGCGCGCCGTCCACACCGTTGTCTCCCACCGGAACCACTCTGAATTGATGCGTGCTCGAGTCCGCAAGCACTTCGGACCGCCACGTGTACCAGCCGCGGCCTACCTCAAACACGGTCTGACGCGCCGTCCACGCCGATGCCACGAACTCTTCCACGCGATACTTCGCAGCGCCCGTCGAAGGATGCCAGCCCAGCGTCGC
>SDBV01004385.1_pt1 | contig 20375 bp, 21 predicted proteins | sample 2277081 | NCBI WGS metagenome assembly SDBV01 (sample SAMN10402039, study PRJNA504765) | marine sediment metagenome | isolation source: marine sediment core GS10_PC15, 223 cmbsf | place: Arctic Ocean: Southern Knipovich Ridge | collected 2010 | reverse complement strand
AATACGACATCAATTGTAGCCGCTTCTGGCTTGCCTTTAAGACAATTTGTTAAGTGTGAGTGAAGGCTCACAGAAATTAGCCTTGTCGGAAAAAATTTGGTAACCGACAGGGACGGAGTGCAGATGAGTAACAAATCATTAACAACCCGGCATCCACTGCTTTTATATCTGAAAATCACGATATCAATTTCGATACTAAATAATCCCCTGTATCGAAACGGGGAATCTATTATGGCAAAAACAGAGTGGGGCCTGAGTTTGTTGCTTATGTTTAAAATGAGCCGTAATGCGACAGGAGAATTAATACAGTATGCTCATTTTACTGCGTAAGTAATATTAATAGGGGCTTTTTATGTACAGACAAGATACTTCCAAAATGATTAAAGAATTGCGGGCCGGGCTTGGTCTGACGCAAGAGCAGTTTGCAGCTAAGGTTGGAGTGACATTTTCGACAGTTAACCGCTGGGAAAATGGCAGGGGTAAGCCTTCTCCATTGGCACTGCGTAGAATTGAAGAATTACAAAAGGAATTAGAACAGAATGAATAGTTTGAATGGAAGATCATAAAGGAGAAGTTATGAAAGCTAATCAGTTCTGTCGGATTATATTGATGATGGCAGCATTTGCTTTCACTTTTAGTGTTAGTGGTTGTGCTCTGCCTCGGAATCCGGTTCCAATTGCACAGATGTCCGATGCTAAATTGATTAATATTAAGATGGTTCGTACATGGGGTGGTGAATTCAGTCCACATTTCCAGAAGGATTTAGTTGAGTCAATACGTCAGGAGCGTGAGGGCGATTTTCCTCTCAAGCCGGATGGCTCTACTTCTTACAGTGCCTTGGCACTATCAGGTGGTGGGGCCAATGGAGCATTCGGGGCCGGCTTCTTATGTGGATGGACTCAAGCAGGGACCAGGCCAAAATTTAAACTTGTTACGGGCATAAGCACCGGTGCATTGATCGCTCCCTATGTCTTTTTAGGGTCTGAATATGATGGTCGACTCAAAAAAGCTTATACAACAATAACCACGAAGGATATTTTCGATGCTCGAGGAATGATCTCTCTTCTCTGGAGCGAATCTTTTGGTGATACTGCTCCACTGCAAAAATTTATCGAACGTGAGTTTGATGAAGAAATACTTAAGGCAATCGTAGACAGGCATGCCCGCGGCTATCGTTTATACATTGGTACTACAAATCTGGATGCAGACAGATTTGTAGTCTGGAATCTTGGTGCTATTGCCCAAAGCGGCCATCCCGATGCACTGAAGCTGATGCATAAGGTACTGTTAGCTTCGGCATCGATACCTGGAGCTTTTCCACCGGTTTACTTTAATGTCGAGGCCGATGGGAAGGTCTATGACGAGATGCATGTTGACGGAGGCACTATAACACAAGTTTTCTTTTACGGTTTTGTACTGGATTTGCCTGCTGCACGAAAAGAGATTTTTGGAGAAGATGCCCCGAAACCCGGAGGTTCAATCTATATTATTCGTAATGGCAAAATAGGCCCAACAGCCAAACCGGTCAAACGCTCTCTTCCAAATATCATTAAAAGGTCACTTTCGACTACAACCAGAGCTCATGGCTTTGGCGATCTTTACCGTATCTACGTAATAACCCAGAGAGACCAGATCGATTTTAATTATGTCGCTATACCAGATGACTATATGCCCGCAGGTAAAGAAATGTTTGATCCGAAAGAAATGAATCGTCTTTTTGATTTAGGGTTTGAAATGGCCAAGTCCAGCGACAAATGGCATAAGGTTCCGCCTGGCCAGGAAGAGATTGAACCTGAGCAATGAAGAAAAGATTAATAATACACGAATTTAAATAACCAAAGAAGGAATAAAATGAAAAAGTTGCGATCTATCTGGAAATGGTGGTGTGAGTTATTCAAATACCAAGAGTGCCATTATGGCAGCATAGATTCACACCACTGGGCGAACAAAATCGAAGCTCTCAGGAATTTGTCATCTTGATAATTTAAAACTCAAAGACAATGGGAGTCAAATGATACACGTTAGGAAAGCCCTAAAATGGTTCGAATAATTGCGAAAGAGCAAAATAAGAAAAGGAGAAATAAAATGAAAAAATTATATGTCACAACATTTATCTTGTTAGCATTTGGTTTTGTTACACAGTGCTATGGAGAAACCGGCACTTCTGACCCTGACGACATTTGGACACGTAAAAAGCTTACCGGCGATTGGTATGGGCTGCGTTCGGATTTGGCTGAACACGGTATCAACCTCGACCTCAGGCTGAGCCAATACTTCCAGGGTGTTACCAGCGGCGGCAAAAATACAAATGGCGCATATGGCGGGAAATTTGACTACATTTTAAACGTCGATGGGGGCAAAGTCGGCTTATGGGAGGGCCTGAGCATGACTATGCACGCCGAAACTCAGTTCGGCACCTCCATTCTCGGCGATGCCGGTGCGTTTGCCTTTCCCAATACGAGCATGTTGTATCCATTGCCTAACTATCGAGGTACAGCGATAACCGGACTTCTCGTTGAGCAGGCGCTGAGTAAGAATTTCGTTCTGGCCGCCGGTAAGATAAACTACATCGATTTTTGGAATATGCTATATCCCCATACAGGGGGAGGGGTCGATGGATTCATGAATACCAACATGATCGCGGCAGCTTTGCCGTGGTTTAGGTGGGTAAATCTATCCATCATGGGGGGCGGAGCATTGGTGCTCACAGATGATGGACAAATTCAGGGTGGAGTCTTTGCTTTTGACACACAAAATTCAAGCACCACCTCAGGCTTTAATAACTTATTCGACAATGGCACCGCGGTCATCGGCTTGTGGAGGTTCTTTTTTGATGTCGAGGGTAAGCCAGGCTCCCTTTTGTTCATCGGTGGGGCGAGTAGCAGAGACTACCGTTCTCTGGATAAGACCGACTGGGCGGTAATACCCGGCGAAGGACTGGTCAGCAAGAAAAAGGATGACACCTGGACAACTGCTGTTTATTACGATCAAGTATTTTGGCAGGCACCTGACAACGACAAAAAAAATCTACGGCTATATACAGGTTGGTCAATAAGTGACGGAAATCCAAGTTTTGCAAAATGGGGTGGGTTCGCTTCGATAGAGGGCTGGGGCCTGGTACCGAATCGCGAGAAGGACCGAATGGGAGTCGGGGGATTCTACAATCAGCTCAGCAGCGAACTCAAAGATCTCACATCGGCGGTAGGCATCAACCTTCGGAACGTATGGGGCGTCGAGCTTTATTACAACGCAGAGGTTTCCCTATGGTTTCATCTGACACCCAACCTGCAGTTCGTAAGTAACCAAAATGAAAGTGATAGTACAGCAGTGATCCTTGGGCTGCGGGCAGTAATGGATTTTTGACAGAGATGAGCAATAGAACATGGCATATTTAAAATGAATATGAAAAAAAGAACGTTTTTAAAAGGTGGTTGGAAATGAACGCGAAAAAAAGAACGATCGTTATGGTGTTGGCTATTGCCGTAGTGTGCAGTTTTGCAATCAGCCAGGTACAGGCTAAAGAAAAACCTAATCCGCTGAACAACGTTTATTTCGGCGAGCAGCATCTGCACACGCAGAACTCTCCGGATGCTTTTGGCATGGGAACGCGTAACACGGTGGACGATGCCTACAACTTCGCTAAGGGCAAGGCTGTCAAAAAATCTACGACAGGAAAGATGGTGCAGAAGAAAGTTCCCTACGATTGGTGCGCGGTTACCGACCACGCCTATCTGTTGGGCATGTTACCAAAGACGCTCGATCCAAAGAGTCCACTGTCTAAGACAGAGATCGGCAAACTGATCGCTACAGGCGACCCTAAGAAAGGTAACCAGGCTTTTGGTCTGATGATGAAGGCACTTCAGGCGGGCGGCTCGCCTAAAGGTTTTGAAGATATGAAACTCCAGCGTTCGGCATGGGATAATCATAAGGAGATCACCAACAAGCACAACGAACCAGGGAAATTCACGACGCTGATCGCGTATGAATGGACCTCAATGTCGTATGGCTCAAATATGCATCGCAACGTATTTTTCCGCGACGATGAGGCCCCTGAGATGATTTTTTCTTCTGTAGACTCAGATAAGCCGGAAGATCTGTGGACCTACATGCAGGCGCAACGCGCAATGGGTCACGATTGCTTTGCGATCCCCCATAACGGCAACGTAAGCGGGACGGCCTAATGTACAGCCTTAATACCACCAGAGGAGCCCCAATCAACAAGCAATGGGCCGAGCGTCTGGCATTGAACGAGCCGTTGACAGAGATTCTCCAGACTAAGGGCCAATCAGACACGCACCCAGCACTATCACCCAACGATGAATTCGCCCAATTTGAGTTATTCCCCGGTCTGCTTGGCACCGGCGGGGTTACCGGCAGAGTTAACCAAAGTTATGTGCGTGAGGTGCTGATTAACGGCGTCGGCTTCCATGAAGCCCTTGGCGCCAACCCGTTCAAATTCGGTATCATTGCAGGTGCCGACGCCCATACTGCTTTCTCTGATAACGAAGAGGATAACTACACCGGCGTTCATGGCACCAATGACGATACTCCCGAACGTCGCCTTTCGGGCGCGGGCCAGACGGCTGGAGAACCTGCTATCGTGTTCGGCACTCCGGGAGCAACCGCTGTGTGGGCACCGGAAAATACGCGTGAGGCTATTTTCGACGGCATCAAACGCAAGGAAACCTATGGCACATCGGGCCAAATTAAAAGAAACATAATGACGTGATTAAAATGAAAACTTTGCGATCTATCTGGAAATGGTGGTGTGAGTTATTGAAGTCGGATGTGGTTATCTATGGCGGCACAGACTCACATCACTGGGCGAATAAAATCGGAGCTCTCAGAAGTTTATCGGCTGGAAATCGAAAAACTTAAAATAGAAAGAAATGCCAATGAGCAAGAAATAAAACTTTAGGCGGTGTAAGTTGTTATAAAAAAATAGGTCCATATTAATTTAGCTTAAGAAAGAGATTATTATGAAAAAGAGCGAAAAAAAATTGACCTTGGGAAAAGTTTTTATTTTGGTTGGCTTCGTGTCGCTGATCTTTAGTTCAACTGCTGTATTTGCTGCAAACGAAGCGACAGCTACGGACATCAAAGAAATACCAGAAATAAAGCCTTTGAGTTCAAGCTACTTTGACTCTTTACTTAGCAAGGAAGATACTTCTACCACTTGGAATCAGTTACAGATAAATCTGGCAGCTAACGAATCGAACGGTAATGGTTCCGGAGATGTTGAAACCGGTACGGACCCGCGTGATTTCGGTAATAAGTTTATGCCTTATTATCTTTACACAGAACTCCGAAACGGTATCAAAGTCAACCAACTCAATTTATTTGGCCTGTATGCCTTTAGTCCTAAGTTTGCGATGACATATGACTGGCCCGTCTTCAAAGACTTAGATTACAGCAGTGTGCTGCCAGGAATTCCTGGTGGTATAGGTGGAGGTTTTCCTGGTTCTGGGTCTGGAGCAGGTGTTTCACCTCCATTTCGTGATATCTCCAGCGGTGGAAGCACAACGGGCTTTGGCGACCTCAATCTGCGTTTCTTCTATAAGCCGGAAAGCTGGCGCGGCGACCTTAAAGAAGCGGGCAAGAGTTGGAATATTATGCCTGTATTAGAAACAACCCTGCCTACAGCAAGTGACGATGTTCTGGGCGGTGAAACAACTATTATGTCACCCGGCTTTACCTTTGTTATGGATTTGCCTGGCGGACCTCCTTTTGGGCTTGGATTTATCGCTATGATGAACTTCTTTGATTTCGATATCGACAAGAAGAGTTCTGCAGGTACGGATGTCGAGCGATTCCGTGGTCGGTGGTTCTGGATGCAGCCCTTATCAAAGCCTGGTCCGAATTTAGGCGATGGCCTTTACATGCTTACGGAGTTTCAGCCTGTTTATGATTTCAGAACAGATGATTTTGACTTTTGGATGGGTCCGGAATTTGGAAAAATAATCAAGGAAGGACAGATTGTATACGTAAAGCCGGGTTTTGGTTTTGATCCTGACACAACCGACAGAAAGTTTACCCTTGAGGTTGGATACCGTTATTTCTTCTAGATCAATTTTTGGACTAAATTAACAATATTGTATCAATGAAAGGAAAAAGAAAATGGAAACAAGAATGAAAAAAACAAGTGTGTTGATGGTTGTGGCGGTGGCTGTAATGTTGGCCCAGTGCGGATGTGATAGCGGCGGTGCTGCTAAAACGGGATTTCTTACTGACTATTCACGTCTCAGAAAAGAATCCGACACAACATTACGCAATGTAAACCAGCGAGCGTTAGCAAAGTATTCCAATTTTATTGTTGATCCTGTAGAAGTATATTTTCATAGAGGCTCAAAAGCAGTCGAGCATCGAACTAAAGGCAAGTTAACACAGCAACAGTTGACAGATAAGACAAATTATTTTCACACCATGATTATCAAAGCTGTTGAGGATTCAGGCAATCGGGTGGTTTATCAGCCTGCATCAGGCGTAGCAAGAATTCGAGTTGCACTTACCGATATTGATAGATCAACTCTAATCAGTCTCATGCCTACAGCGAAGGTGATTGGTGGGGCTGGTATTGGTGGCGCATCAATGGAAGCGGAGATCGTCGATTCAATGACCGGTGAGCAGCTGGCCGCTATTGTTGAGTCACGAAAAGGCAGTAGGATTCCCCTTGCAAATTTAGGTGACTGGGATGCTGCCAGACAGGTGATGAAAGATTGGGCAAAAAGTTTGCAGAAACGCCTTGAGTAAGTACACGGATTCTAAGATCAGAAAGTAAGTAAATGTTAAAATTAGGGGTAGACTCTTAACATAGGAGAACCAAAAATGAAAAATAGAACGAAAAATATAGGTCGATATTTTTGTGTTTTGTTTGCCACTTTATTTTGGTCGCAGGCAAAGAGTCATGCGATTCAATTCGATGTACCTCACCTTAAACTTGCTGAAAAGAACAAGGCAAAATGGGACGATGAAGATGAGCAAATTGATAAAAAACTTGCGCTTCTGGAGAAACGATTCGGCAAGAAACCTAACATTATCTACATTTTAGCTGACGATGTTGGTTGGGGTGAACTTGGCTGGCAAGGCGGCGGCAAACACCGCGGCACTCCCACACCGGAACTTGACAGGATGGCCTATGAGGGTATGCGATTTAACATGGCCTATGCCGAGCCTTCAAGCACGCCGTCGCGCATCGCCATCATGACCGGCCGCTATCCGGTACGCACAGGTTTGTTGAGTGTCCTCTGGCCAGGGCAGACCGAAGGGCTTTCAGCCAAGGAAGTGACAGTTGCCGAAGTTCTCTCGGAAGCTGGATACAATACTGCCATGTGGGGCAAATGGCATCTCGGTGAGTTGCCCGAGTATGCTCCTGAAAACCAGGGCTTTGACTACTCGTATTACGGCTTATTCAATGGGGCGCCGGACGCTTGGCCGGACAGCCATGCATTGTATAATAAGCCCACGAACTTCAAAGCTCCTTTTCATGATTTTCCCGGTGAGCAGAAGTATAAGGAAATGACCGGCATTGACCTGTCGGTGGCAGGCTTCATTGGCGAAAAGGGCAAGGGGCGCCGACCGATTCCGGGCGTCGCGGGCAAACTAAGTAATGAGCGGCAGGATGAGTTTGAGAAGGAGTCTATCAAGCAGATAACCAAATATATCAAGGACAAAGCTAAGAGTGATAGACCGTTCTTCATCTACTGGGCTACGTATACCCAGCAGATCTGCGGCGCGAAGGATTACCAGGATGCCCCGCACGTGGACAAGGCGAACGCACAGGCTTCGTTCATGCTGCAACACAACATGCACATAAAACATCTGATTGATACACTCAAAGCCGAGGGCATCGAAGAAAATACGCTCGTTGTGTGGATTAGCGACAACGGCCCGATGTACGCCTTCTGGCCGACATCCGGTTATTCGTGGCTGCGAGGCGAGAAGACCGATGTGCTTGAAGGTGGCGTGCGAGTACCAGCGATGGCATGGTGGCCGGGAATGATAGAAGCAAATCAGGACCCGGTCGACTTCATACACCTCACAGATTTGTACACTACTGCCGCCCGTCTTGGTGGTGCGTTGGACAATATTCCCAATGATCGTGTCACTGATGGCATCGACCAGACAGCACTGCTACTACTCGGCGAAGGTCACTCGAGACGTAACTATATGTTTCACTACAGCGGTCCTGAAATTCAGGCGATACGCTACGAACAGTTCAAGATTCTTATTAGCGGCAAACTTAAAGGCGGTGTGCCGGAGATGGAGTTTTATAATGTCATGCGTGATCCGGGCGAGAAATACGGCGCGTTCTATGGGGGCCTGTTCAGCATTACACCCATGCAGAATATTTTGCGTGACCACATGCTGATGATAAAGAAGTTCCCCCACCGGGTGTCAGAAATCACGCCAAAAGGAGCTGAACTTACGCCGCATGATTAAAAATCAATTACAAAAGTTTTTGAAAAGGTGAATATATACGGTCAAAAAGGAAAGGTGCTTTAAATGTCCAAAGATACGAATGTGATTCCACGTTCTCGTTTTCATGTTATGGCTAAGCCTACGGGGCCATTGTGCAATTTGGATTGTTCATATTGCTTTTATCTTAGCAAACAAAATCTATTGGAAACTTCAAATAAGTGGCGGATGTCTGACGAGGTTCTTGAGAAATTTATCAGGCAGTACATCCAGGGGCAAGATCACCACGAGATAATATTTTCATGGCAAGGAGGAGAGCCTACGTTGTGCGGGCTTGATTTTTTCAGGAAGGTTGTCGCACTTGAGAAGAAGTACTGTCCGCCTGGCAAGCGTATCGAAAACGACTTGCAGACAAATGGCATACTCTTAAATGACGAATGGTGTCAGTTCCTGCGAAAGAATCACTTCCTTGTAGGGTTAAGTATCGATGGGCCAAGGCAATTGCATGATAAGCATCGAGTAGATAAACAAGGCGGTCCTACTTTTGACAAAGTCTTTAACGCAGCAAAGCTGCTAAAAAAACACGGAGTTCAGTTTAATACTCTTACAACTGTAAACCGTGATAATGCTAAACAGCCTTTAGAAGTCTATCGATTTCTGCGCGATGAAATACAACCGAGAGCGATACAGTTTAATCCGGTTGTTGAAGTAAAGGTTTTCGAGGACACAGCTCCGCCTTTCTGGGGCAGTTTCTCTCGGCCGCAAATAGGCAACCCTATGGCAGAGCCTGGAAATGAATATTCCATAGTGACAGATTGGTCCGTCAATGCGGATGACTATGGTAATTTTCTATGTGCTATTTTCGATGAATGGTACGAAAACGATTGCGGCAGGACATTTGTTTATAATTTTGAATGTGCTATCAGCCAATGGATGGGTGTTTATGGGGTGATGTGTGTATTTGGCCCGATTTGCGGCAAGGGCCTGGCCATCGAACACGATGGGGGCGTCTATTCCTGCGATCATTTTGTTTATCCGGAGTATTCACTTGGCAATATTAAGCAAGACCGCCTTGCTGATATGGCATTCTCAAGCCAGCAAAGAAAGTTCGGCTTCAATAAACCGCAAGCTCTGCCGCAATATTGCAAGGACTGTGAATTTCTTTTTGCCTGTCATGGCGAGTGTCCTAAGAATCGTATTCTTTGCACTCCTGATGGTGAGCCGGGATTGAATTATCTTTGTAACGGATTGAAGAAGTATTTCAGTCATATCAAGCCTTACGTAGAAGATATAACGCGTCAGATACAGGCGCAGCGGAACAATGCGGAAAGGGAAATTTATCATGAAGCATAGCTCACTTAAAAAGAAACGGTTGGTTTTGTTCACAGCAGTGACCCTGGCTGTTGCTGTTATTGCATGGTTTGTGGTTTTGGCTTTAGCGGAAAAGAATTCCGATTACTCACAGCTTGTTGGCAAGTGGGTACGGGGTAGCGGCGGTTATGTTTTAGATATACGAAATGTGCAATCCGATGGCAAGATCGAAGCGGCCTACCTAAACCCGAAACCGATCAATATCTCAAAGGCCATCGCCAATATTAAGACAGGCCGGATGGAACTGTTCGTTGAATTGCGGGATAAATATTATCCGGGCAGCTATTATACGCTCACCTATGATTCCAAAATGGACCGCCTCATCGGCGTATATCACCATTTGGGAATAGGACAAAATATGAACGTCTTCTTTTCAAGAAAAACAGGCGCTATTTAGCTAAAGAAAGGGGGTGCATAAACTACAGTTAAAATTAATCGCAAAAAACATATACCGTAAAAACAAAAATTAAGGGGGTAACAAAATGCATAAAGTAAGGAGAAATAAACGCAGTTTCAAGGTGCCCAAATGGGCCAAGGGAGCTTTGGCAGGATCGGTAGCGATAGCGGGGACGTTTTTGCCGGCATCGCAGGCTCAAGCAGCTCCGAAAAATAAAGCTCAGAATAAAAAACCTAACATCCTTGTAATCTGGGGCGACGATATTGGCATTACCAATATCAGCGCATACAGCCACGGCTTAATGGGCTATAAAACGCCCAACATCGACCGTATAGCCAACGAAGGTGTTCTGTTTACCGACTACTACGCCGAGCAAAGCAGTACGGCGGGTCGTTCCGGGTTTATCACCGGCCAGATTCCTTTCCGTACGGGGCTTACCAAGGTCGGTTTGCCGGGGGCCAAGCTGGGTCTAAGTCACGAGGATCCAACGATTGCCGAGTTGCTGAAAAACCACGGCTATGCCACCGCACAGTTCGGCAAGAACCACCTCGGTGACCGCAACGAGTACCTGCCGACGGTGCACGGTTTCGATGAATACTCCGGCGTTCTATACCACCTCAATGCGCTGGAGGAGCCGGAAAATGTCGACTACCCGAAGGATCCCAAGTTTCGAGAAAAGTTTGGACCGCGCAATCAACTATACTCATGGGCTACTGATGATGATGATCCGACAGTGGATCCTCGTTGGGGTAAGGTTGGCAAGCAACGGATTAAAGACGATGGTCCCTTGACAAAAAAACGAATGGAAACTTACGACCAGGAGACTCTTCAACATTCACTCGATTTTATCGACCGAGCCGTTAAAGACGACAAGCCCTTCTTCGTTTGGCATAACGCCACCCGCATGCATGTCTTCACGCACCTTTCACCGAAGTATCAGGCAATGGTCGCCGAGAAAGGGTTTGAAGGTGCCGGTATGACCGAGTTTGACGATGATATCGGTGTTCTGCTCAAGCAACTTGATGATCTCGGTATAGCTGACAATACCATCGTCATCATCTCGACCGACAACGGTGCAGAGGTCTTCACCTGGCCGGATGGAGGCACGACGCCGTTCCGAGGCGAAAAGGCCACGACTTGGGAAGGCGGTTTTCGAGTGCCATGTGTAGCACGCTGGCCTGGCGTGATCAAACCGGGCAGGATTATCAACGACATCTTCTCTCATCTGGACTGGATGCCGACAATCATGGCCGCGGTCGGCGAGCCTGACATTAAGGAGAAACTCTTGAAGGGTCACCAGGCAGCAGGCAAGACATTCAAGGTTCATCTGGACGGATATGATCAGACCGCTCTGCTCAAAGGCGAAGGACCAGGTGCACGCAAGGAGATATTTTACATCACCGACGACGGCGACCTGTCAGCATTCCGGTATGACAAGTGGAAGGTACTATTCACACAGCAGAAATCGACGGGGATGGATGTATGGCGAGAGCCCCTGTCTCCTACGCGCTTGCCCATACTTATTGATCTTCATGCCGATCCATTCGAACGGGCGGTATCGCGAGGCCATAGTTACGAGTATGACAAGTGGGCAGCCGAACGAATGTTTGTGTTCGTTCCAGCTCAGGCCGTCGTAGCAAAGTTCATGAGTACATTTAAGGAGTTTCCGCCAAGGCAAAAGCCTGCCAGTTTCAGCGTTGGAGATGCGCTTTCGCACTTGAAGACCGCAACAGCCGGAGCAGGTAGATAGAGATTGTTTATAGAATCAAGTGGGTGCTCCTTAACGGGAGCATCCACTATTTGAGACGAAACAGGAAAAAGGAAAGAAAATGAAAACTCTAAGAAACGCCATTTGGTTGATAGCCGTACTTATGATGAGTACATGCATGGTATCTTGCGCAGAGGAAAATACCGATCCCTTACCATCCTGGAATGATGGGGCGACCAAGACGGCAATTATCGATTTTGTTCAGGACGTTACCAAAAAAGGCGGCCCTGATTATGTCCGGCCGCAAGAGCGTATTGCCGTGTTTGACAATGACGGCACGTTGTGGGTGGAATATCCGATGTACACACAGTTTCTTTTCGCATTCGATCGCGTCAAGTCCCTTGCGCCGCAGCACCCGGAGTGGAAAAACAAGCAGCCTTTCAGGGCGGTGTTGGAAGGCGATATGAAAACCGTGGCAGCTTCCGGAATGAAAGGGCTTATGGAGATACTAATGGAGACTCACTCCGGCATGACCGCCGCTGAGTTTGAAAAGATAGCTTCAAAGTGGCTCGCGACCCACAAGCAGTCTAAATTTAAACGCCCATACACCGAATGCGTCTATCAACCACAGCTCGAACTGCTGGCCTACTTGCGTGAGAACGATTTCAAAACCTTTATCGTCTCCGGCGGCGGCATCCAGTTCATGCGTCCCTTTACCGAAAAAACTTACGGCATACCACCGGAACAAGTCGTGGGCTCCAGCGTTGTCAGCGAATTCAAGATCAAAGATGGCAAGCCTGCGCTCGTTCGTATGCCGAAAGTCGACTTCGTCAATGACAAGGAGGGTAAGCCGGTTGGTATTTACGAACACATCGGTCGCCGACCGATACTGGCATTTGGTAATTCCGACAGCGATATGCAGATGATCGAATACACCACCGCTAGCCAAGGCAGGCGATTAGGACTGTTCGTTCACCACACCGATGCCGATCGCGAATATGCCTACGACCGCAAAAGCCACGTTGGCACGCTGGACAAGGCCCTCGATGAGGCTGATGCCATGGGCTGGATTATTGTGGATATGAAGAAGGACTGGAAGAGAGTGTTTGCATTTGAAAAAAGTAATAATTGAAATCGAGAATAAGAAAGAAATTCCGTGAATAATCTGGATTATCGACAAGAAGGAGACAGCCTCGTAATTGTTCCACATGGCAGTCTGAATGTCCAAATGGTGGAACGGTTCTGGGATCAAACAATGAAGAAACTCAAAGGTATCAAGCCGGTTCGGGTTCTTGTGGATGGTTCTGATGTTTCAACTTGCGATGGAGCGGGGATTGCCTTTCTTCTTGAACTTAAGGAAAAACAGGATCAGCAGCAGCGTTTCTTTGCTCTTGAAGGATTCCGTGACGATCTGCTGCAACTCATTGAGAGTAACAGCCTTGAATGCGAAGTGAGTATTCCGCCTAAAGTTTCATTCTTTCGAAAAATTGGCCAAGACGTTGGACATTCCACTTACCAGATCGTTATAGATATTCGTAAGGAGACCGCGTTTTTAGGCGAGTTGGTCTATCGGTCTATTTCTCAGTTGGCACATCCAGGCCGAATACGATGGCGAAATCTATTCCTTCTTGCTGAAAAAGCCGGTGCCAATGGTGTCGGTATTACAGCGCTTCTTGGTTTTTTAATCGGACTGATCCTTGCATTTCAATCGGCGATTGCTTTAAAAATGTTCGGCGCAGAGATTTATGTCGCCGATCTGGTCGTATTGTGCATGTTTCGGGAACTTGGCCCTCTGATTACAGCTTTTATATTAGCCAGCCGCAGCGGTTCAGCTTATGCCGCTGAATTAGGGACGATGAAAGTAAACGAAGAGCTCGATGCACTGACAACCTGCGGCCTGGATCCCATGCGGTTTCTGATTGTACCCAGGGTAATAGCTTTGGTTCTCGTATTGCCATTGCTGACTATGTTCAATAATCTCTTCAGCTTGTTGGGGGCCGAACTGGTTATGATCGCTTTAGGTTATTCCCCTGTAGTCTTTTGGGACCACGTTACTTCTACAGCGGGGCTCAACGACCTCTTTGGAGGAATCCTCAAAACATTTGTGTTTGGTTTTCTAATCGGGGGGATCGGCTGTTCAAGAGGTATGCAGACCGGCAAAGGCGCCAGTGCCGTGGGAGATTCAGCTACCAAGGCTGTGGTCGCTTGTATGGTCATGCTGGTCCTCGTGGACTTTGTTTTTGCGGTGGTCTATTACGTTTTAGGAATATGATTCATGGTCGAGTCAAACGCAAAATTAGTTATCAGCGTCCGAGACCTTACCGGAGGCTATGGCGAAACGGTCATCTTTCAAAATGTTAGCTTCGATGTTAAGGAAGGTGAAGTATTTATCATCCTTGGTGGTTCCGGTTGCGGCAAAAGCACGTTACTCAAACATATGATCGGTCTGATCAAACCCATGAAGGGGCATATTCTAATCGAGGGTAGAGATATTACAGCCGCCAAGGGTGAAGATTATGAACAGATACTGCGCAACTTCGGTGTTATGTACCAAAACGGAGCCTTGTTTGGTTCCATGCATTTATTGGATAATATCGGATTGATCCTGGAGGAGTTTACTGACTTACCACTCCAGGCACGTCAGGCTATAGCACAGATGCGTCTTAATCAAGTAGAACTTGGAGATGCTCTCTACAAGATGCCAGGTGAACTTAGCGGCGGCATGCGTAAACGTGCCGCAATCGCTCGTGCAATGACACTTGATCCCAAAATCCTGTTTCTTGATGAACCGTCAGCTGGCCTTGACCCAATTACTTCTGCACAGATGGATCAGTTGATTTTGCAATTAGCCAGGACACTTAAAATAACCTTTGTCATCGTGACACATGAGCTGCCTAGTATTTACACAGTTGCTGACCGTTGTATCATGCTCAATCTGGAAGAAAAAACAATTGTAGCCCAAGGCAACCCTCATGATCTGCGCGACCACAGTGATAATCCGTGGGTGCGCCAATTTTTTAATAGACAGGCCCAGCAGAACAAAAACGGGAGTAAATCATCATGACTGAAAAACCAAATTTTTTCAAATTAGGCATATTTATATTGATTGCATTGGCTCTGCTCGTTGGAAGTCTTATCCTTTTTGGCTCTGGTGCTTTTGGAAAGAAAAAGATTTATTTTGAGACATACTTTTCTGAATCTGTCCACGGTTTGACACGGGGTTCAGATGTACTACTAAGCGGAGTGAAAATTGGTGTAGTGGAAAATGTAACGTTTGTTCGCAGAAGCTATGATTTGCCTCTCGATGATGCAGGGATTTCTAAATATGATCAATATATCCGTGTGATTTGTTCTGCTTTAGAAGAAAAATTGCCGACTCCTCAGGCTAAAGACCGCCAACAGCGATTACCGATCTACGTGCAACGTGGATTTCGCCTGCGTATAGCATCAAATATAATCACAGGTCAGGCCTATCTGAAAGGAATGTTTCTCGACCCCGAGCGTTTTGGCGTAATGGAAGTTCCGTGGAAACCACAGTACGAATATATCCCTTCTGCTCCAAGTGCTTTCAGTAGCATGCAGGATTCAGTTGTTCAAATACTCGATAAACTCGAACAGATCGAGTTCGAAGCTATTGCTGGTAACTTTAATGCCTTTATAGATGAACTAAGGCAAAGCAATGAGGCTCTGCGAAAATTAATCGAGAATCCTGATTCTAAAAAAGAATTGGATAACGTCCCTATCCTTATAGACAACCTTAATCAAACGCTATCACAGTTGGATCAATTAATTACAGGCCAAACACCTAAACTACAAGAAATTATAGAAAATATCAGACAGTTATCTGAAAACCTGAATTATCTGACTGAGCATCTTAAGGACAATCCATCCGAACTGTTATTTAGTGTGCCACCACCAAAACAGGAGGAGAAATAAAATGAAAACAAGACAAATACCTATATTGAATGTAACTGTAATCTTCCTCTGTTGTGTTGCGGGGTGTGCAAAACAGCAATTTGACAAGCAGCGTTATTGGCTGGATATTCAAAGGCCCAAACCCGTTTCCAGTAAAACTTCTGCCGCAATTTTAAAGGTAAACTCTTTTTCCATTGATTCGGCATTTCGCACACGCAGCATAGTTTATAAAAGGGCTGACCATGAATTCGAAAATAGTTTCTACATGGAATATTTGATTCCGCCGGCAAGAATGATAACCGAACAGACCCGACAATGGCTAAGCGATTCCGGCTTGTTCACCCGAGTTCTTGCCCCGGGCAGTATCATGGAACCAACACATGTTCTTGAGGGCCATATCATTAAAGCTTATGTCGATGCCTCAGTGAGTGACGGGGCTGCCGCTGAACTTGAGATTTCTTTATATCTCTTGAATAAAGAAAAAGGAAAAAAAGAAATCCTTTTCGGAAAAACTTACTCAGTCGCTGAACCCATGGATTCAGCTAAGGCAGAAGATTATTTCAAAGCCTTAGAAGCCGCCATGACAAAAATCTTGCAGCAGGTAGAGATAGAATTAACCGCATTATTAGAGTGATTTTCGATGGTTTGGTGGGCAAATAAATGTTTGGCGGAAAAGTAAGTTTAAAAGGGAGACCAACTTAATGAAATTGGTTAGGACTTATTTTTGAGTGGAAAATTCAAACTATAAAATACTAAAAAGAAAGGAAGATGAAATTATAAAAACGAAAATAAAATTAATTTGCATCTGTACGATAATGATCATCGCATGCATTATTATGCCGATTCAGGCAGAAGAAACAAAGCAGCACAGTGCGACGGATCTGGCCAAAAAAACACAAAACCCGATATCTGATTTGATCAGTGTGCCATTTCAGTACAACACATTTTTCGAGACAGGGCCCAAAGCAAAAACACAAAATATTCTTCTGATTCAGCCGGTCATTCCGATGAAACTAAATGATAACTGGAATTTTATCGCACGGCCTATTATCCCGCTGATAGAACAGCCGCCGTTTACTGATGTTCAGAACCGAAACCATGGACTTGGTAACATCCAGTTTCAGGGGTTCTTCTCTCCTCAGAAGAAAATTAACGATTGGATCGTTGGCCTTGGTCCGTACCTTGAATTCCCCACGAACTCCGGTCCAGACGGCAGGCTTGGAACGGATAATTGGTCTGTTGGGCCTGCATTTGTAGCATTGCAAATGAAAGGCCACTGGGTATACGGCGCCCTGATCAGTCATCTCTGGTCGTATCATGGAAATGATCCGGAAACAAACTTTAGTTCTTTGCAGCCGTTTGTAAGCTATAACATGGAAGACGGCTGGTATCTTACCAGTAATCCGATCATCACGGCAGACTGGTCAGCGGATAGCGATAATCAGTGGACCGTCCCGATAGGCGGCGGTTTTGGCAGGGTTTTCAAGATGGGCAAACAGCACGTCAACGCATCTGTACGCGCATTTCACAATCTGCAGTCTCCGAGAAACGGTTCCGACTGGCAACTGCAGTTTCAGCTTCAGTTTCTTTTCCCAAAATAAAGGGTAAAAAAACCGAAAATAAAAAGGAACATAAAAAAAGGAGATTCAAAATGAGTGAGTTTATAGCAATTACATACGATGATCAGTTAAAAGCCCAGGAAGTTAGAGTGGAACTTTTAAAAATGCAGAAGGAACATTTGATCGATCTGGAAGATGCGGTCGTCGCAATTAAAAAGCCAAACAGCAAAGTTAAGCTGCATCAGATGTATAATCTGACGGCATCAGGTGCTTTTGGCGGTGGCTTTTGGGGGGCTTTAATAGGGTTGGTTTTTCTCAATCCACTGCTTGGCGCGGTAATTGGCGGTAGTATCGGAGCTGTTACAGGTGCGCTCGGAGACCTCGGTATCGATGATAAATTTATGAAAGAGTTAAGTGCGAATATGCAGCCTGACTCATCGACACTTTTTGTTCTAATCCGGAAAATAACTCCTGACAAAGTGCTGGAAGAAATTCGCCCCTTTGGCGGTAAGCTGCTGCGTACATCTTTATCGCACCAAGACGAGACAAAACTTCAGGCTGTACTTGATGCTGCAAAGGAAAAAATTCATGTATAGAGGATAAATAAATAATGGGGGGCGATCAAAAAAAACTTGATCTCAAGGCCGTAGTAGCAATGGGCGTCGGAGGAATGGTTGGCGGCGGTATTTTCTCGGTGCTTGGATTGGCAATTGGCATATCGGGGCACGCAGCGCCTGTCGTTTTTGCTATCGGCGGTGTTATCGCTTTACTTACAGGGCTTTCCTATGCCAAGCTTGGTCTTGCCTTTCGCTCGGCAGGCGGCAGTTTTACATATCTCGAACACAGTGAGGTCCATAAAAATGTAGCCGGCATCGCGGGATGGCTTTTGCTTGCCGGATATGTTGGCACGCTGGCTCTTTATGCGTACACTTTCGGTGCTTATGGCGCCGCTATGTTAGGCGCTCAAGCTGGCACGCACCCAATGATGCACCATCTGCTCGCTTCTGCGGTACTGCTGATCTTTATGAGTATTAACCTTTATAGTGCAGCAGCAGCAGGTGAAAGCGAAGTTCTGATCGTAATTGTTAAAGTTGCTATCCTGTCGCTCTTTGCTTTCATTGGAATATTCCATCTTAAAGAAGGCTACGTCATGCCGATTTTCAATAAGGGAATTACTGGTGTCATCGTAGCCTCTGGGTTGATATTCGTAGCATACGAAGGATTCGAGTTGATACCCAACACGGTCGAGGACATGGATAACCCCGAAAAGAATCTTTGCAGGGGGATAGTGATCCCAATAGTTATAGCTACTGTCATTTACATTCTCGTTTCTTTAGTAGCCGTCGGAAACCTGACACCAAAAGAAGTGCAAGACAACGGTGAGTACGCCTTGGCAGTTGCCGCAAAACCATTCCTCGGACATGGCGGTTTTATCCTGATAAGCTTAGCTGCTTTGCTCTCAACGGCTTCGGCAATAAACGCGACACTCTTTGGAACAGCCAGACTGGCTAGTGTGATGGCGACCGAACATGCCCTGCCTGGCGTTTTTTCATTTAGAGAAAAGAGAGTTGATGTCCCATGGGTCAGTCTAGTAGCGATAACTATGATGTCGCTGGTTTTTGTAAATACCACAGAGCTGACAAAGATATCTTCGTTTGCCAGTTCGATATTCTTGTTGATCTTTGCGGCGATAAATCTTTCGGCATTTCGCTTGCGAAAAAAAATTGGTGCTAATCCAGTCATCTCGCTTACGGGTTGCATACTTGCGACATCGGCTCTGTTAATCCTTTTCTGGCATTTGTTCAAAACCGATAAGCAGAGCTTATTCATAATTGCCGGGATGTATATAGCAACCATTGTTGCTGAACTTGTTTTCAGTAAGAGAGGCGTATTTTTAAGAAATGGGGGCGGCTTTTTGACATAAGAGTAGATGCGTACAAAAGAGTAAATTAATGTTAATGAAGTTGATAATTACAAGTTAAGGAGACAACAAATGGAAAAGAGAACGAACAAAACAAGTGTGTTGATGGTTGTAGCGATTGTTGTAATGTTGGCCCAGGTCGGATGTGGCCCGAGCACAGCTATCAAAACCGGGTATCTGTCTGACTATTCACGTCTGCAGAAAATATCTGACACGAGTATGCGTTACATTAATAAGCCGGCATTAGGCAGGTATAGCCAGTTTATTGTTGACGATGTAGATGTACACTTTCATGCAGGAGCCAAAGCAATCGAACAACGAACAAAGGGCAAGTTGACACAGCAGCAACTCGATGATTTGACAAATTATTTTCACACTATGATTGTCAAAGCTGTTGAGAATTCTGGCAATAGAATTGCTTATCAACCGGCAGCAGGTGTGGCAAGGATTCGTGTGGCAATTACAGATATTGACAGATCCACTGCTTCAAGTCTCATGCCTGCGGTAAAGGTGGTTGGTGCTGGTATTGGCGGTGCATCAATGGAAGCAGAGATTATTGATTCAAAGACAGGTGAGCAGGTAGGAGCCGTTGTTGAGTCACAAATAGGCTCGAGAATTCCCTTTGCAAATTTAGGTGAATGGGATGCTTCCAGACAGGTCATAGCCGACTGGGCAAAACGGCTTCAAACGCGTCTCGAGGAGAGCCGTTAAAATCGAAAGACCCAAAGATGCTTGACTATGGATAGGCTTTTGAGAAAACTGTTTTGGGGGATGCTGTTTATGATTATGCCCATAGTGTATCGAGTCGTAGCCGTCAGGTTCATTAATAAGCCGAAATAGTATTGCGTTTTTAATATGTGATCGCTGGAGATGATTTTATGTTGAAAGAAAAACTCAAACCATCCAAAGAACACCATTTGACAAAAGTAAAAGCGGCTCTTTCTATCGTATCGGGTCATAGCCTGCCGCGAAATCCAGTGCCTGTCAGTCGAATGCTTGAGGCTGATCTGGTAGGAATCAAAGGCGTTAGAGCATGGGATGGGCAGTATTGTCAATTGTTTAAGGACGATATTGCAAAATCTATTCATC
>SDBV01004384.1_pt1 | contig 20377 bp, 18 predicted proteins | sample 2277081 | NCBI WGS metagenome assembly SDBV01 (sample SAMN10402039, study PRJNA504765) | marine sediment metagenome | isolation source: marine sediment core GS10_PC15, 223 cmbsf | place: Arctic Ocean: Southern Knipovich Ridge | collected 2010 | reverse complement strand
TATCTTCCACTTTATATTCCTCTTTTTTATCATTGATATATTCCTTTGGCTTTTTCATACAATATTTCTTAATTCCTTATACCCTATACCTTATACCTTTTTTCCCTATACCTGAATAGTTACCTTATTTTTTATGCGATTCGTAAAAATCAATCAATGATGCTGTAATTGTTAAGTTATCAAAATTTTCTTTTACAAATTTAACTGCATTTCTCCCAATATTTTCAAAAATATTCTTATCTATCAGTAGTTTTTCAATTTCCTGAACAAAATCCGAAGGGGAATTGGCTATCAGAATATTTTCGTTATGGGTTGTATCAATACCTTCTGTGCCAATAGAAGTAGAGATTATTGTCTTTCCTAATGACATACCTTCAATAATTTTTATGCGCATACCACTGGCTGATAATAACGGAACAACCATTATAGCTTTAGACTTCATAAAATCATAAGCATTTTCAACTTCTCCGAGGAAAACAATATTATTACCTCTGTTAATAAATGAAGAAAGTTTTATTTTTTGCTTAAACAAATCAGGTGCATTTCTTCCGGCAATATAAAATTTTAGTTCCGGATGTTTTTTATTGATTAATTTCCAAACATTTTTTAAAAACCATAATAATCCTTCCTGATTTGGAGCCCAGTCTAAAGCTCCAATATAAAACAATGAGGGGTACTCTAAATTTTTGTTATCAGGTATTAATTCTTCAGCGTTAATTCCTGTGGGAGTTATATGGGTAGGGATATTATTTCCTAAATCATCAAATACCTTTGCATCTCGTTTAGTTATAGGAACTAAAACATCATATTTATTAAGCTGTTGAATATTTAATAGTTTTATTCTTTTTGATAAAATTTGCAAATATTTTTTTCGCCATCCGTTTTTATTTATAAGAGCAGTTCTTTGCCATATCTCGTGTTCAATGTTATGAGAACGCATTGATATTAATGCATCAGAATATTTACGGATAACAGGTATGTAAAGTCCTAAGTATAATCCTTCAAGTTGAATTACGTCGTATTTATTCTCTATTAATAATTCAATCAGTGCGTTTTCATATTTTTTTGAAATGAATCGTTGAGCATTATAAGGAAGTTTTGAAAACAATAAATTGTATAAAGCCGAAAAAATGGTTATTCTTGTATTAACATCAATACCAATAATATGAACAATGTTTTTAATATGTTCAGGAATTTGAGCAATGTCAGAATAGTGTTTATTAGTATTCATTGCCAGCATTGTTACTTTATGCCCCAGGTGAGCAAATCCTTTGGTAAGATTCAAAGTGGCAATAGCTCCACCATCTTTTGGCGGGAAAGGAACTTTATTAGTTAACTGTAGAATGTTCATTTTAATATTTAAACGTATCGGAATTTTCTGCCAGAGGCGGATCTGCCTATGGCATGACAATGTTTTCTTTTGCCACTAAAACTCAAAAGCACTAAATTCCACTAAATATATTTAACAATAGGTTTATTTTTTTTGTGGGATTTTGTGTTTTGGTGATTTAGTGGCGTTTTTTTTAATCATATTACTAAGTTATGTTCTTTTTAATTTTTTTTTAAAACTAAATATTTTCTTAAAAAAATTCAAATAAGTATCAATATTTAAGATAACAGAATCGGTTGCGGCTTTGTATGTTAAAAAAAATCCTAAGGGCAGCAGGATAACAGACGAAATCCACATACCCTGATAAGCTGGTAATCCCGCAGTTTTAACATATTTTTCGCCGGTAATTGAAATTACATAGTATAAAATAAAAAACAAAACTGAAACAACAACAGGCATACCAAGACCACCCTTTCTAATGATTGCACCTAAAGGAGCACCTATAAAGAAAAAAACCAGGCAGGCAAATGACAATGAAAATTTTCTGTGCCATTCAATCTGATGCCTTCTTATCCATTTCATTCTCGCTTTGCAATCTTCTTTTGTAGTTGAAATATAACTTTTGGTTGAACGTGCGAAATTAGATGCCATATCAGATATTAGAACTTTTTTTGAATGTTCAAGATTTTTAAACAAGCTATCTGTATCAAACTCAATGATTTCAGCATTTTCAACTCTTGCTATCAAAGTATCTTTTTTTACGTTGTTAAGCTGTTTATTTTCTCTTTTGAAATAATTTACATTTAAAAGGTGTTCTGATAATTTTTTTTTCCTTTCATTATATGCTTTTATTAATGAATCTTCAGCAATGCCAAGTTGTTTATAATTTAACATTTCATAATGATCTTTAAATAATTCTTCATCTGTACGGGCAAGCCCAAATCCTTCCAGCTCAAGTACAATGGTTTGCTTCTCAAATATACTGTGTTGATGAGGATAAGTTTTATTACCAACATTACTTGCTTGTTCGCGTACTTCTTCATAACTGCAGCCATTATTTAATGTTAAAATTAAATAACGTTTATCATCAGTTATATTCATTACACCCGAATCAGCAATTGTTACATTCATATTTCCGTAACGATCTCTATGGTCATAAATCATAATATTGTATAAAATATTGTTCTTTTTATCTTTTTTCCCTATTTTGATACTGATACCGTCAATTCCTTTATAAAAAATACCTTGTTTAATATTTAATTCAGGATGAAGACAACGAACATCATATAATAATGAACGCATCTTTAAATTAGTATATGGCATAACATTATTAGAAAAATAGAATGCACTTATGCTGATAATAACAGATATAATGATAAGAGGAAACATTATTCTTTGTAATGAAATACCTGAAGATTTCAATGCAACAAGTTCATAATGTTCACCAAGATTACCAAAGGTCATAATTGATGAAAGTAAAATAGCTAATAATAAAGCCATAGGCACAAGAGTTACTGAAGCATATAGTAAAAGTTCTGCAATTATATACCATTCAAGCCCTTTTCCAACCAAATCATCAATATACTTCCATAAGAATTGCATTAATAATATGAATAGAGAAATGAAGAAGGTTAAAACAAATGGTCCTAAATAAGATCTAACCATTAATATATGAATACGTTTTATCATAGAAAAAAAATTCTTATAATGGATGCAAAATTATATTAAATAATAAACAAAACAAAAATGTAGAGTATAGCATGGGGCAAAGGCATGGAACTTATAGCACAATGTAATTAAGTTAAGAGATAACCTATTGATTGTCAGCGAAATGCAACGATAAAGATATGTATTTGAATGTAGAATATTGAACATTTGAATTTTGTCATTTTTTTTGTGTATTAATTTATTTTTTGTATTTTTGCATTCTAAATAATTTTTTGTATATTTATAGAAAACAAATAAGTTCTATTAGTAAAATCTAAATTACAATAATTCTGGAGGTTAATCAATGATGTCTCATGAAACATTATTAGAAGATGCTTTAAAGTTGCGACCCGTAGAAAGAGCTCATTTAATAGAGGGATTAATGGCAAGTTTAGAGAAGCCTGACCCCGATATAGAATCAATATGGGAACAGGAAGCCTTAAGAAGATATGAGGCTTATAAACAAAAACGTGTAAAATTTAAAGATTTGGAAGAGGTATTAAAAAAGTATGAGTAAAATGCGGTTTAAAATACTTGAGCAAGCTGAGCTAGAGTTAGATGATGCATATGATTATTATGAATATGAATTAGAGGGATTAGGGCAAAAATTTATGGAAGAATTTAGGAGAGGAATTAAACGTATCCTCAAACATCCCTATGCTTGGAGTCCTATACAAGATAATGTTTGAAAATGCATATTAAAAAAGTTTCCATACAATATAATTTATGCTATAGAAGATGACTTGATAATAATTCTTGCTGTAGCACATCAACATAGACGACCTGATTATTGGATTGATAGACTTAATATTTTTCTCAAATATTAAATGTAACAATGAATTCACAAAGTTTTTTTTGAAAAAATATAAGTTTATTACACTCTTCCTGCAATTTATTTTTAGAATGAAAAAAATGGGTTGTGAAGTAGTACCTTAAAATTAGCAAGTCTTAGAAATAATTTAATAAAGCCACTGATTAACACGGATTAACACGGATTTTAAGGGGATATAAATCCTGCTAAATTAGATACAAGTAGGCAATTGACAGTAGGCAGAATTGTCAATTGTCAACTGCCTATTGTCAACTGTAAATTTGTTTTTTATCCGTGTGAATCTGTGGCGAAAAAATAAACTTGCTAAATTTAGGTTATAACCAAATTATCCAAAGAACTTCCTGTTTTTTATTAGTTTATAAACCTTAAATACAACAAATCCGGCAACAATTCCTAACAAAGCACCTCCAATCACATCACCGGGATAATGAACACCTAAATAGATACGACTGTAAGAGATAATTGCTGCCCATAAAAAAATAAATATCATAAAGTATTTTTTTCGGAAAGCATAAGCTGTAAATGTTGCAAAAGCAAAAACATTGGCAGCATGAGAAGAAACAAAACCGAATTGCCCACCACACTTATTATTAACAATATGAACCCAGTCAGATATTTGTGGATTATGACAGGGTCTGAGACGCTGAAAAACATTTTTTAAAAGATGCACTGAAACCTGGTCGCTTATTATGATTAGCAAAATAATAAAAAAAACAATCAGCAGTGATTTCCATTTATATTGCTTTATAATATAAATCAGAACTATCACATAAAGCGGAATCCATATATATTTATCGCTGAGCCACCACATAACTGTATCTAAAAATGGTGAATGTAAGCTGTTAAGAATAAGAAACAAGCTCGTATCCCAGTTATTTAATAATTCTATTATTTGCAATTGTTGTAATTTTAAATGGTTATTATTTCAAAAATAAGAAATAATTTAATTTTCTGATTATTTAAACATTTTACTGTTTGCTTCATAAATTTATTATATTTGCTCTATCAACAAAATTGCATTTTTAAATATTATCATTATTTTGCATGCAAAACTTCATTAAATACTTATTTATTATAGTTTTTTTGTTAATTAATAATTTCTCTTTTCCACAGGAACTCTCCGAAGGAGAGCTTGAAGTTAAAGACAATGCTTATGAATATTTTGAAAATAAAAACTTCCACGAGGCACTGCCATTGTTTTCTCAATTATTAAGTCTTTACCCCAAAAACCCTGAATATAATTATTTCTTTGGAGTTTGTTTAATTCAGCTTAATAAAGAAACTGAAAAAGCTGTTAAATATTTGGAATTTGCTTGTAAAAAAAATGTTAATCCGGATGTTTACTTTTTTCTGGCAAAGGCATATCACTTAAATTACAGGTTTGATGATGCAATCAAATATTATAATATGTTCAAAGAAAAAGGTAAAAAATCACAAGTAAAGGAATATCAGCCTGATAGACAAATTAAAATGTGTAATAATGGTAAAGATTTAATAAGATATATAAGTGAATTGACTGTTCTGGAAAACAAGCAGATTAAAGATAGGGATTTTTATCGCTCTTATGAAATTGCCGATTTTGGGGGTATAATACTAAATAATCCTTTTGAATTTAAAACTAAAATTGATAGAAGAGAAAAAGATAATTCAATATTATTCCTTTCAATTGAAAGAAATGTTATTTATTTATCAAGCTATGGAAAGAACAAAAAGAACGGAAAAGACATTTATTGTGTAACCCGGTTAGAAGTTGGTAAATGGGGCAAACCTGAAAATCTTGGAAAAGTTATCAATACTACTTACGATGAAGCTTTTCCTTATATTCATCCTGATGGAAAAACTTTATATTTCTCATCAAAGGGACATAACAGCATGGGTGGATATGATATTTTTAGAAGCATTTACGATAGCACTGCTCAAAGCTGGACAGAACCGGTAAATCTTGATTTTCCCACAAACTCTCCTTATGACGATATTCTGTTTATTTCTGATGCTCAGGAAGAGGTTGCTTATTTTGCATCAAACAGAGAAACTGGGCAGGAAAACATTTCAGTTTATAAAATCCTGATTGATAAAAATCCCGTTGAAAAAGAACTTCACAATTTAGAAGAAATAGCTTTAAAATCTAAGCTTGCTCTTTCTCCTTTAGCAGAAGAATTAGCTGAAAGAATACAATCATCTAAAGTTTCTAAACCACAAGTAACCCCAAATTTTTATAATTATAATGATAGTTTACAATTTTTCCCGGTAGATTCTAATCAAAGAATAATCGCTGATTTTTATAATTATAATAAAAATCTTTCAATTAAACTATACAAAAAACGAACCCATACTTTCGCTGAAGTTGAACACACTGATGATTTATATGATGATAACATTCTTGTCCAGACTAAGTCGGGAAGCGATGGCGGATCTGAACAAACAAAAATTCATCCTGATAAAGACTTGTCCGCCATAGCAGAAGCGAAAGCGGATAAAATACCTGTTCAGAATGAAAATATTGACGCGCCCGCCGTAGCCTTGGCGAAGGCAGACTCGTCCACCATAGCCTTGGCGAAGGCGGACTCATCCGCCGTCTTGTCCCCCGAGTATTCGGGGGAAGCAAAGGTGGAAGCGGATGCGAAGGCAGACTCGTTCGTCGTAACAAACGCGAAGCCGGATAAATCCCAGGAGTTTAAAAAGGAATTATCTTTTGATAAAGAATTAGATGATGAATCGCAATTTGTAGAAATAAATAAAAATGTTGATGAACTAAAGTCAGAACAAATTACAGATGACACCAAAGATGAGTATTTGGAAGTTCATGTCCCTAAACTTCTTGAAGCAGAAAAAAATGAAATTTCACAGGGTGAATCAGATGAACTTTTATTAATATCTGAAAAAAAAGACATACATACCGAAAAAGCTTCTGATATAATACACCTGTCTCAGGATATTCCCGAAGATATAATAAAAATTGATAGCTTAGCTGTAAATAATCAATCACTGATTTTTGATAATATTGAAAAGCCACAGGAAGAAAAAATAGTTGTAGATATGGAAAAAAAAGAATCAACTATCACAATATCCCGAAGTTCAACCATTACTGTAGATAATAAAGAAATTCCCGGCAGTAATTCCGTAAAAATTACTAATATTACAGAATTAAATGGTTTGTTATACACTATTCAAATAGGAGCATATAAAAATCCTGTAGAAAGCAGCGATTTATTGAATTTAGATCCTATATATAAAGAACAAACTGCTCTTGGATTTACAAGATATACTACAGGAAATTACAGTGATTATATAAAAGCTTTATCAGAAAAAGACAGAATTATTAAGTTAGGCATCAAAGATGCTTTTGTTGTTGCATATTACAATGGTAAACGAATTAGTATTAGTGAAGCTGCAAAAATTAAGTAATTAATCTACTTTATATTTTTTATTTTTAATTGATTTATATAATTTTGAATAATTTTTTAAACACCTTTTCCCCTATAAAATACTAAATATCTAACGGGGCAAGAAAGTCGCAAAGTTTATATACTATTTATTAATCTTATTTTTCTTTGCGTTCTTTGCGTCTTTGCGAGATAAATTTTGCGAGAAAAAAAATTATTTACAAATGAAAACTAAAGAAAATATTATTGACAAACCTGAAACAGGTAAAAAAAATCAAGAGAAAAAATTCTTAATATTGCATAATGACGATTTTCATTCTTTTGATTTTGTTATTGATTCCCTGGTAAATATCTGTAATCACAATGCTGTACAGGCAGAACAATGTGCTTATATTGTACATCATAAAGGAAAATGTGATGTTAAAAAAGGAACTTATAGCTACCTTAAATCAAAAAAAGATAAATTAATTGAGAAAGGATTAAAAGTTACTATTGATTAAATGGAAGTTCTTGCCATCATATTATTAATTTTTTTTGGAATAGTTCTTTTACTACTTGAATTTTTAGTAATACCCGGAACTACTATTGCCGGAATAGGGGGTATCTTACTAATGGCAGGCGGTGTTTATATGTCTTATAATATTTATGGAAATACTGCAGGGCATTATACTCTTTTAGGAACATTTTTATTTATTGTTATTTCGCTTTATTTATCTTTTAAAACAAAAACCTGGAAAAAATTAATGTTAAAATCTTCTATTAATGGAAAAATTGATACATTTGAAGATTCAAAAATTAACGTCGGTGATGAAGGAATTTCTGTTTCAAGATTAGCTCCAATGGGCAAAGTATTGATTAATAATACTTATATTGAAGCACAATCACCCGACAAGTTTATTGATGAAAACACAAAAGTTATTGTTACAAAAGTTTTATCTAATAAAATTGTTGTTAAAGCTAAAATTTAGAAATAAATATACTACTTTATGAACGGACACTAATTTAATGCGATACTAATATACTAATTTCTTGTATTTGTATAATTAGTATCCATTAGTATATTTGCATCGGATATTTGTATTATTAGTATTCATTAGTATATTTGCATCGGTTTTTTTAATTTTTAATTTATTAACATTATGGAAGGAATTGGATTTTATATTGCAATAATAGTTGCAGCTATTATAGGTCTGTGGATAATTCTATATTTTATCCCAATTGGTCTATGGTTTTCTGCATTAGTATCAGGGGTGAGGATTTCTCTCTTACAACTGGTTTTAATGAGATGGCGAAAAATTCCGCCTACAGTTATTGTTACTGCTTTAATAGAAGGTACTAAAGCAGGGATTACATTGTTTCGTAATGACCTTGAAGCTCATTATCTTGCAGGTGGCAAGGTTGCCCAGGTTGTTCACGCATTGGTATCTGCTGAAAAAGCAAATCTGGACCTTAATTTTAAAGTAGCAACAGCTATTGACCTGGCAGGTCGTGATGTATTTGAAGCTGTTCAAATGTCGGTTAATCCAAAAATTATTGATACACCTAACGTTACAGCAGTTGCTAAAGATGGTATTCAGCTAGTAGCAAAAGCAAGAGTAACTGTGCGTGCTAATATAAAGCAATTAGTAGGAGGTGCCGGCGAAGAAACCGTTCTTGCCCGGGTAGGCGAAGGAATAGTATCATCAATTGGCTCTTCCAAATCGCATAAAGAAGTATTAGAAAATCCTGACTCAATTTCTAAGGTCGTTTTAGAAAAAGGTCTTGATGCGGGAACAGCTTTTGAAATATTATCTATTGATATTGCTGATATTGATATTGGTAAAAATATCGGTGCAGTATTACAAACCGACCAGGCAGAAGCAGACCTGAAAGTTGCTCAGGCAAGAGCCGAAGAACGCAGAGCAATGGCTGTTGCCCTGGAACAGGAAATGAAAGCTAAAGCACAGGAAGCAAGAGCTAAAGTTATTGAAGCCGAAGCTCAGGTTCCTAAAGCTATGGCTGATGCCTTTAGAGCAGGTAATCTTGGTATTATGGATTATTACAGAATGAAAAATATTGAAGCCGACACTTCAATGAGAGATTCTATTGCTAAACCAGGTCAAAAAAGTAAGGGTAAATCGTAAATATTATTAATAATTTTACCTGCCTGCCGTCAGAAAGTGATGCCGGCGGATTCGCGGCTAATTTTATTTCTTATCAATAGAATACCTTATAGAAAAAACATTGGAATATAAAGCAATAGATTGATCACCGATGTCGGTAAGGGCGTAATCAATAGCAAGATTTTTAATTTTAATACCTAATCCCATATTAGGTTGAAAGGAGAAGATGTTTTTCCCGTCAAAATCGGGAATTTGCTGAAAGTTCATTGCACCAAAACGAAAATAAATCAGATTTTTATAATTAATTTCAACCCCTAAATGCGGGTCAATACTTATAGGATCGCCTTTAATAAGAACATTTCTTGTTTTATCAAAAGTAATATCTGCATCTAATTCAACTAAACAGCTAAATTTTTCAGAAATATTAAAATCACGTGCAGCACCGAGTATTAATTTAGGTAAAGTTATTTCAAGAGAATTTACAGGAATTTCATTTCCTGTGGCTTCAAAGACCTCAATAAGTTTATCAGAATTATTAAAGCTCCAGGCATTAAAAGTGGAAGTTATATCCCTTCCCATTGCACCAAAGTGCCAATTTTTGAACTTATATTGAGCACCAATGTCAAAACCAAATCCCCAGACTGTTGCAAAATCTCCAATTTTTTTATGAATAATCTTAACATTACAACCATAACGTAATTTTTCTATTTTAGATTTTCTTGCATAAGAAAACAAAAAAGAATATTCAGCATCAGAAAATGATTTTATACGGTCGTACCTGATATTCCCATCACTATCAAATAAATCTAATGTATTAGGAATGTCATCAACTCCAAAACGAATAATTGATACACCAAATGAGCTTGAGTCGTTTAATTTTGAAGCTCCACCCAGATAATCAAATTTAGCAATACCTGCAAAATACTCCGTATGCATTATTCCCAGCTGAAGATCATTGTGTATCAATGTTAAACCAGATGGATTCCAATAAGTAGCAGTTACATCATTAACTGTTGCAACATTTGCATTAGCCATAGCCAGTGACCTTGCACCAATTCCAATTGCTAAAAACTCATTGCTGTATTTAGGTGCCTGTGCCAGGACGTAATTATTAAACAATGTTAGAATGATGATTAATTTTATTCGGAAAGATACATTAAAAATGAAAGCCACAGATTCACAGATTAAGTTTAAAAAAATATAAATCTAATTAAATAATTTAGCAATCTATATTTTTTAACTTATTTTTGTATAAATTATTGTTTAATTATATATATATATTGGAAATTAATAGTCATAATATTTTATAAATTATTTTATATTTGCTTTTTAAAAAAAATCTAATCTTAAATTAAAAACCATGAAAAAATTAACATTTATTTTCGTGGCAAAAAAGATGGAATGGATATCGCTTTTTGTGTTATTGATACAAAAACAAATAAATTACAGTTTTCAGGAGCATATAATTCGTTATGCTTAATAAAAAAAGTTAGTGAAGAAGTCGGCCCCAGTTGGATAAAAAACAAATCCAACGGGGTAAACAGTCCACAGTCCCGCAAAGACGGGATTTCCGCTCCGCTCCAATCGGCAGTCGGCAACAGTCAGTCGGCAGTTGACAATAGGCAGTCAGCAAAAAAATCACCAATGACCAATGACTTAATGACTAATGACAATAAAAAAGGAACACTAAACTATGAACTAATTGAAATAAAAGGCGACAGGATGCCTATTGGAATATATATTAAAGAGCTAACACCTTTCACCAATAACGAAATACAAGTTCAGCCAGGTGATATAATCTACATCTTTTCTGATGGCTATGTTGACCAGTTCGGTGGAGAAAAAGGTAAGAAATTCAAAAGCAAATCATTTAAAGAATTGCTTTTCAGTATTCATAATAAAACAATGGAAGAGCAAAAAATCTTCCTTGACAAAACAATTGAAGACTGGAGAGGCAACTTAGAACAGGTGGATGATATCCTGGTAATAGGAATTAGGATTTAAGAGCCCCACCCCAACCCTCCCCAAAGGGGAGGGAGACATAGATAATGTTGTAGTGATGGGATTAAGATCTCTTAAAAAATTGTTATTGATAACCCCGATACGGTTTACCCCGTTGGATTTTTTTTATCCAACCGGGGTTGTATTTTTACCCCGTGAAATTCCTGCCCCGTTAAATTTCTTTTATTTAATGAGGTCTTCTGTATTTCACCAAGGTCTTTATTATACAACTGGGGTTAGTATCACTTAAATTAGTATCGGATTAACCATATAACAATATAACCATAAAAGAATAAATTTTACAAACCAATAATTAACGATATAATAATTATATAAACTATGAATGTAACCCGAACTTTTGATATTTTAGAATGGTATCAAAACAATTTTACCAAAGACGATGCCTTAGCAGGAAAGGTAAAAGGCGAATGGATTAAATACAGTACTCAACAATATGTTGAATACTCAAATAACTTTAGCTATGGCTTATTAGCTCTTGGATTCAAAAAAGGGGACAAAATTGCAACTGTCTCAAATAACCGTCCTGAATGGAACTTCGTTGATATGGGCATGGCACAAATCGGTATTGTACACATACCCATATATCCTACAATAAGTGAAGAAGATTATATGCACATCTTAAAACATTCGGAAGCAAAAAGCATTATTATTTCAGATAAATTACTATACTATAAATTAAAGCCAATTATTGATAAAATTCCTACTATTCAAGATCTTTATACATTTGATGAAATAAATGGTGCTAAAAACTGGTTTGAAATAGTTGAACGAGGAAAACAAAACTTCAATAAATACAAAGATGTATTAGAAAAATTAAAAAATGAAATTAAACCCGGTGATATGGTTTCTATAATTTACACTTCAGGAACAACCGGCTCTTCTAAAGGTGTAATGTTATCGCATAAAAACATTGTAAGTAATGTAATAGCCACTGCCGAACTACAACCTTTAAATTCGTCTCATAAAATTTTAAGCTTTTTACCCTTATGTCATATTTATGAACGAATGCTCAACTACCAGTATCAATACCTCGGAATCAGCATTTATTATGCCGAAAGCACAGATACTATTGTCGATAATATGAAAGAAATTAAACCCGATGGTTTTACTACTGTTCCACGCTTATTAGAAAAAGTATATGATAAAATTATAGTTAAAGGCAAAGAGCTTCCCTTTATTAAGAAAGCTTTGTTTTTCTGGGCTGTTAATTTAGGCTTAAAATATAAGCTGAACCGTGAAAACGGATGGTGGTATGAATTTAAGCTAAAAATTGCCAATAAGCTTATTTTTAGTAAATGGCGACAAGCTTTAGGCGGAAATGTTAAGGTTATTGTTTCCGGAGGCGCTGCTCTACAACCAAGATTGGAAAAAATATTCTGGGCAGCTCGTATACCTATAGTTGAAGGATACGGTCTTACTGAAACTTCGCCTGTTATTGCCTCTAATCATTATACTTATCCTGATATAAGATTTGGAACAGTCGGACTTGTATTAAATGGAATTGAAGTAAAAATAGATGAAGATGGGGAAATCCTTTGTAAAGGACATAATGTTATGTTGGGCTATTATAAAGACCCTGAATATACAAAACAAGTAATTGATAGTGAAGGATGGCTGCATACAGGCGATATCGGAATCTTTGAAGATAACAAATTCCTTAAAATCACTGACAGAAAAAAAGAAATATTTAAAACCTCCTATGGAAAATATGTTGCCCCACAGGTTATTGAGAATAAATTCAAAGAATCCCTCTTTATTGAACAAACAATGGTTTGTGGCGAAAATGAAAAATTTGTAAGTGCATTAATCTCTCCAAACTTTCCATTCCTGCACGACTGGTGCTTTATAAAAAAAATTAAATTTCATAATAACAAACAATTAATTCAAAATCCTGATGTTATTGCCCGCTATCAAAAAGAAATATACAATTACAATAAATCACTCGGACAAACAGAACAAATAAAAAAATTCCGGTTGGTTCCAGATGAATGGAGAGTTGAAACAGGAGAACTCTCCCCTACCCTGAAATTAAAACGTAAATTTATTGCTGAAAAATATAAAGAATTAGTTGAACAAATTTATCGGGAATCATAAGTTTTTTTCACCACAGATTTACTCACTTCATTTTTTATTTTCAATGGTGTTCGTGAGGGCTTCGCCGTTCACAGATTATCACAGATTTTTAATGAACATTTTTATTTTTCAGGCAACCTTTTTTAAAAAATTTCGTCTTATATTTTGAAAAACCTATTGAAAGAAAAAAATTATGCCTCGAAATCACTAAATCCCACTAAATATTTTTGTGGAATTTTGTGTCTTTGTGTTTTAGTGGCAAGATTTTTTTATTTTTTTGAATTTTTCAAATCCTTCTACTAAATTAAACATCAATTTATTATGAAAACAATTAAAAATCTTTTCCTTGCTTTTATATTATTAAGCATAGCTTTTTCGTGTGAAAAAGATGGACAAGTGCAAGAACCTTCTGAACCTGCTGATATTATCCTTAATGAAAAAGAACAGGCACTTATTAACTCAAGTAATGAGTTCGGTTTCAATTTATTTAAGCAAATAAACGATACCGATAACAACAATGAAAATATTTTTATCTCCCCTATAAGTGTTTCATTAGCGTTAGCAATGACATATAATGGCGCTGACGGAACTACCAAAGAAGCAATGGAACAAACACTTTGCTTAAGTGGTTTAACTGTTGATGAAATTAATGATTCATACAAGAATATAATAAATTCTCTGGTTAATCTTGATCCTAATGTTATCCTTACAATAGCTAACTCAATATGGTATAGAAATACCTTTAATGTAGAACAAAATTTTATTGATGTAAATATTGAATATTACAATGCCCAGGTTACACCCCTTGATTTTAGCAACCCCAATGCCAAAGACATAATCAATAGCTGGGTAGCTGAAAACACTAATAATAAAATTACAGAAATAATTGATATGATTACTCCTAGTAATATTATGTTTTTAATTGATGCAATATATTTTAAAGGTATCTGGAAATATCAATTTGACCCTGAAAATACAAGTGATTATCCATTTCACTTACAGGACGGCAGTGTAAAATACGTTCCTATGATGGTACAAAAAGGAAAATTCAACTATTATTCTGATACCTTAATGCAAGCTCTGGAACTGCTTTATGGCGATGGTAAATTCAGTATGGTTATTTTACTTCCTGCGAATGAACAAAATGTTAACAACATTATTGAACAAATGAACCCGGAAAGTTGGGAAACCTGGTTAAGCAGATTTTATGAAGTGGGTGATTTACAGGTTTATCTTCCTAAATTTACATTTAGCTATGAAAAAGAGCTTAAAGAAGTATTATCAGCTATGGGAATGGGAATTGCATTCAATATGCCTTGTTGTGCAAACTTCTCAAAAATTAATCCTTATTTTGATTTATATATAAGTAAAGTAAAGCATAAAACTTATGTAGAAGTAAATGAAGAAGGTACAGAAGCAGCTGCTGTTACTTCTGTTGAAGTGAGCTATACTTCTACTTCTGTTGGTGTTGATGTATTCTTTGTTGTTAATAAGCCATTTATTTTTGCAATAATAGAAAAAAGCACTAATACTGTAGTATTTACAGGAAAAGTAATGGAACCTGTTATTGAATAGATAATTGAAGATTGGATATTGGTTGATTAGTTGATATTGGTAGATATTGGATACTTGAGTTTAAAGTTTCATATTTAGAATTAGTATATTAGTATCGCTTAAATTAGTATCGGTATAACAATATAACAATATAATAACCATAATCTATAAAATTGTGAAAAAAATTACTTCAATTTTAATTTTATTTTTATTACCTGCTATAACATTTTCTCAAAACATAGAATGGCAGAAATGTTATGGAGGCAGTGGTGATGATCATGCACATTCAATACAGCAAACCGCAGACGGTGGTTATATTGTAGCTGGTTCCGCATATTCAAACGATGGTGATGTTTCAGGTAATCATGGAGGGCTTGATTACTGGGTAATAAAGCTTAATTCTTCTAATGAAATAGAATGGCAGAAATGTTATGGTGGCAGTAGTGATGATTGGTCATATTCCATCCAGCAAACCATAGACGGAGGTTATATTGTGGCTGGTAGTACAAATTCAAACGATGGTGATGTCTCAGGTTATCATGGGCAAGATGATTATTGGATAATAAAGCTTGATTCTTCAGGTAATTTAGAATGGCAGAAATGTTATGGTGGTAGCGCTGATGATTTCGCATATTTCATCCAACAAATCACAGACGGAGGTTATATTATAGCTGGTTGGACAGAATCAAACGATGGCGATGTATTTGGTAATCATGGATTTATTGATTACTGGATAATAAAGCTTGATTCTTCAGGTAATTTAGAATGGCAGAAATGTTATGGTGGTAGTAATTTGGATTATGCACATTCCATCCAGCAAACCACAGACGAAGGTTATATTGTGGCTGGTTATACATTTTCAAACGATGGCGATGTTACAGGTAATCATGGTTCTGCTGATTGCTGGATAATAAAGCTTGATTCTTCAGGTAATTTAGAATGGCAGAAATGTTATGGTGGTAGCGATTGGGATGATGCATGTTCCATCCAGCAAACTACAGACGGAGGTTATATTGTGGCTGGTTGTACATATTCAAACGATGGTGATGTTTCAGGTAATCATGGAGGAAAAGATTACTGGATAACAAAGCTTAATTCTACAGGTAATTTAGCCTGGCAGAAATGTTATGGTGGTAACCAAAGTGATGATGCATATTCCATCCAGCAAACCCCAGATGGAGGTTATATTATGGCTGGTTATACATTTTCAAACGATGGCGATGTTTCAAGTAATCATGGACAATGTGATTACTGGATAATAAAGCTTAATTCTTTGGGTAATTTAGAATGGCAAAAATGTTATGGGGGTAGTGGTTTTGATGTAGAACGTTCCATCCAGCAAACTACAGACGGAGGTTATATTGTGGCTGGTTATACATATTCAATTGATGGTGATGTTTCAGGTAATCATGGAGGAAAAGATTACTGGATAGTAAAATTGGATAGTTCATTTAACAATATTTATGAGATTACTAATAATTATAAATTATCTATTCATCAAGATTTTACAAAAGAGCTAATAAATATATATATTGAAAATCCAAATATGAATACAATAATAGAAATTATTAATATTAATGGTAATATTATGTATTCCAAAGAAATTAATTCAAGCTATGAACAAATAGATGTATCAAAATATTCAAAAGGAATTTATTTTGTAAAAGTTAGGGCTAAAGATTTTATGAAGATAGAAAAAATAATTATTATTTAGGGTTTTGTGTTTAGCTTGAATTATTCCTAACGTAGCATGGCTACAAACAAAATTGAAATGAAATGCCTAAAACTTTAGGCATTTAAAAAATAAAAATTTTTACAACTTTTTTAGAAATATGATTAATAAATAAAAAATGAATAATAAAAGTAATTTATTTAATCCGATTTTAATATTATTAATGTGGGTTTTCTTATTTTCTTCCTGTACAAAAGAAGATGATAAAACAACATTAATATCTGAGCCACCAGCTATTGATAATATTTCGCATACAGGATGTAAAAAATTTAAATCATCAGATTTAGTAACTCAAGATTGTGTTAACTACGAGGTTTATAATAATAATTATTTAAAAATCAACAGAACAAATGTAGCTTTTAATTGCTGCATTGATAGTGTTATTGTTGAAATAATAGAAAATCAAAATTATGATATTACTATAACGGAAACAGAAAATGCAGCATTTTGTAATTGTAATTGTCTGTATGACCTTGAATATATTATTGGACGTTTAAATTATGGTATATATACAATTAATATTATTGAACAATACGCTGATACAATGACATTCGCAATTGATTTTAACTCATCAACTATTGGTGAATATTGTGAAGATAGAACGGGATATCCGTGGAATTAAAATTTATGCCTTTATCCAATCATTTACAAACTCTTTATTTTTCATATATCAACCTCCCGTTTTTTGCAATATCACTATAGACCAAAAACCATTTATCTTTCAATTCATTATATTTCTCCGGAGTTTCTACTATAATATCCACAGATGCCCCTACCCCAAATAGTTTACGATAGATACTTTTAGCCAATTTGCTTTTATTCTTGGCATTTCTTTTCAGCACGCAGATATCATAATCGCTCCATTTTTTATTCTCTCCTTTTGCCCTTGAACCAAAGAGAATGATTTTATCCGGGTCAACTTCTTCTACAATTCTTGTTATTATTTTTTCCAGATGCTTATCCATTTTTTAATTCTTATATTATCCGCCAACTGCCAGAGGACAGTTCTCCTATGGCGGAAGGCGGATAACTTTGAAGCAAAACTACAAAAATATATTTTAATTTAGATAGAAAAAAATAATAATAATTTAAGGTTTTGTGGGTAGAGTGTTTAAAGTTATCTTCTGTGCAATCTGTGGTTTGGTTTTATATTATTCGTTTTCTTCGTATTAACAAAAGTCCGATAAAAGTAATTATCCCGTTTAAAATCAAAAGCTCAAAGCCAAATTTATATCCACCAAATAAAACTTCTGAATATTTATTAATTATATAACATAAAATTGGCGATAAAACAGCTATTACCGGGACCAGCGAATCTTTCACTTTATATTTTGTAAATAAGCCAAAGCAAAATAAACCTAAAAGCGGACCATAAGTATAACCGGCTACCTTAAATACTGCGGTAATCACACTTTCATCATTAATAGCTTTAAACGATAAAACTACAAGCAACATCAATACTGAAAAGCCGATATGAACCTTCAATCTCGTCTTTCTTTTAACCGCCTCGGCTTTTTTATCAAAATTAAGAAAATCAACACAAAAAGAGGTAGTAAGTGCGGTGAGTGCTGAATCGGCACTTGAAAATGCAGCGGCAATAATTCCTAATAAAAACACAATTCCAGCGAAAACACTGAATTTGTTTAATGCAAGTGTTGGATAAAGCTTATCAGTATTAACTAAAAACCCTGTTTCAGGGTCGGTTGGTAAGCTAATTCCTTTTTCTGCTGCAAAAATATAAAGCAACACACCTAATCCTAAAAAAAGAAGATTAACCGGCACCAAAATTATACTGAACCAATACATATTTTTTTTTGCATCCTTCAAACTGCGGCAGGTAAGATTTTTCTGCATCATATTCTGGTCTAATCCTGTCATTACAATGGCAATAGCTGCACCTGAAAAAAACTGCTTAAAAAAGAATTGTTTCGATTGCCAGTCCCAGACAAATGTATTGGAATAAGGATGTTCTCTTACAGTTTGTATAATATTATCAAACGAAATATTCAGCTCATCGCTTATTATATAAATACTGATACAAACAGCAAGTAACATAAAAAATGTTTGCAATGTATCGGTCCATACAATAGTCTTTATACCGGCACGGAAAGTATAGACCCATATAAGCAGAATTGTTACCATTACAGTAACTGCAAAAGGAATTCCATAAGCATCAAAAAAACCAATTTGTAAAACCAATGCCACAAGAAAAAGCCTGAAAGAAGCACCAAATGTTTGTGAAATCAGGAAAAAAATTGAACCTGTCTTATAAGACCAGAAACCAAACCTTTTTTCCAGGTATGTATAAATAGAAATAAGTTTAAGACGGTAATACAAAGGCATTAAAACATTTGCAATAATAAAGTAACCCAATAAATACCCTAACACCAGCTGAAAATAAGAAAAAGCAGTGTTACCAACTTCTCCCGGAATAGAAATAAAAGTAACACCCGAAAGTGAAGCACCAATCATCCCGAAAGCCACAAGATACCAGGGCGATTGCTTATTTCCGGTAAAGAAAGTAGCATTATCAGCATTTCTTGCAGTAAAATAAGAGATACTCAATAATAATAAAAAGTATGCAGCTATTATGATAACTATAGTTATAGGATTCATTGTATATAAATATTTATAGAAATTTGTAACTATTCAGGTATATGGAAATAAGGTATAGGGTATAGGGTATAGGGTATAGGTATAATGAAATAAGGGCTGAGTGTGTACCCCCCCTATACCATTATACCCTATACCCTATACCTGAATAGTTACAAAAATTTTTGCAATTTATAATTTATAATTTATTTTTGATGTATGTATATAAGAAACTTTTCATCAAAACTTTTGGATAATGCTGTAAGTGAGTTTTCAAAACTACCCGGAATCGGACAAAAAACTGCTTTGCGATTGGTGCTTCATTTATTAAAGCAAAATGTTGAACAGGTTGCTGATTTTGGAAATGCTATTATTCAACTGCGTAACAACATTAAATATTGTAAAGTATGTAATAATATTTCTGATAGTGATATTTGCGATATTTGTTCAAATCCTCAGCGAGACCACTCAACAATATGTGTGGTTGAAAGCATAAAAGATGTTATTTCTATTGAAAATACCGGGCAATATTCAGGTATTTATCACGTTTTAGGTGGTATTATATCACCAATTGATGGCATTGGTCCGGCTGATCTGAAAATTGCTCTTTTAGAAAAAAATATAGCTAAAGGAGATGTAAAAGAAGTAATTTTTGCATTATGCACTACAATGGAAGGCGATACAACCAACTTCTACCTTTTTAAAAAGTTAAATAAATATCCCGTTGAAATTACTACAATTGCCCGAGGCGTATCTATTGGCGATGAATTAGAATATATTGACGAAGTAACATTAGGTCGCTCAATTGTTAACAGGACACATTTTGAAGAAACATTAGCCAGTAACAAAACTACCTGATGGAAAGTCAATAGGAATGTTATGTACTGGAAATTAGATATTGATGGATATACAATGGATATTTTTTATCAGACAACGCTTTAGCATAGTCTGTTCATTGATATTCATAGATATTTATAGATATTCATAGAAATATCTAAGAATTTCAACGTATATCAATAAATTAATGTCACAAATATATTAACAGCTTTA
>SDBV01004383.1_pt1 | contig 20386 bp, 25 predicted proteins | sample 2277081 | NCBI WGS metagenome assembly SDBV01 (sample SAMN10402039, study PRJNA504765) | marine sediment metagenome | isolation source: marine sediment core GS10_PC15, 223 cmbsf | place: Arctic Ocean: Southern Knipovich Ridge | collected 2010 | reverse complement strand
TGATCTTGCCATTCTCCATAGGTTATAACTGCATTTACTGCTCCACCTAATAGAACCATCAAAGCTAATATTAAAAATAATTGAAATGCTCTTTTAAACATAATTTTCTCCTTAAAACTAATATTTTAGATAAGCTTCTAAACCAATAACAGCTTTAGAATCTTCAGGATTTACAAAATCAAATGCTCCTCCAAAACGTCCACTTACACCAACTTCAACATCTTCTCCAAATGTATTAAATCCAAGTTCACCAAGAATTTTTAATCTTAATCTTGAATCTTCGCTAGTGTAAGAATCTACATTTTCAGCAACTACACTGCCAGCCCTATTACGAATTTGTTCTGTATCAGTTGTATTAATAAGGTTATTAAAATAACTTATTCCTGCAGCAAGACCAGCATTAAGCCATTTAGCAGTATCAGGTGTATAAGTAAGACTTGCTAAAGCCTCAAAAACAGCTGGATTATAATCTTTTTTAGTAACTCCGTGACCATAAAATCCAGTTATTGGGTCTTCTGGGGTTGTAGTAACTTGATCTGGTTGTTCAATTTTTGCTCCAGAAACACCAATTTCTAATCCTGGGAAAAGGTAACCGTTATCAACTGGAATACCTAACATATACCTAAAGTGTGGTATAATTAATTCATTAATATTCCAATCAGCTCCAAAACCAAATCTAGAAACTAATTTCTTTGAAACTTCTTTATCTAAAGGTTCTTCAACTTTCTGTTCTTCAACATGTTTTTCAGCTTTTTCTTCAAGTTTTTCAGTTTTTGGTGCATCAGTTAAGCGAACAAGATGATATGTACTTGCTATAGTAGTACCTTTATCATCTACACCATAAACTAGAATACCATAAAAACCTTTATACTGGTTTGAAAACTCTTCTGCTGTTAATTCACCGTCTTTTATTGCTTTATCAAAATTTTCTATTGCTTCATTTCCAAGTTTATCAGCAATGTTTATATCTCCATAATCTTCCTTATGAAATTGTCTTTTAGAATATGGGTTATTTTTATCAAAAACCTTTAACATTTCTTCTAATGTATATTTATTTACAGCTCTAAATTTTACATTGTCCCAAGAAATTAATTTAGGATCTCTTATACCATAATGTTTTTCTTTTATTGATTTTGACTCCACCATTTTAGCGGAACCAGTCACTTTAATAACTGAAGAAGTAGCTGTAGTTCCAGTAGTTTTATTATTATAAATAGGTTGAACATTACCTTCTTTACTTACCCATTCAAAATCAGGTAAGAATCTAGGTTTTTCAACAGGAACAGTTATTTCAGTTTTTTGAGAATCATCTTTTTTTTCATATATACCACGTGCTTCAGCTTTTGTAGCACCAATTAAACCAGCTGCACTAATTAAACCAGCAGCCAACACATATTTTAATTTTTTATTCATTTTTTTTAACAACCCCAATATAATTATATAATTTATTACTTAGAAATAGCGAATATGGGTATTTATAAAACTTTCGGTGAATCACTACCGGAAAGTAATAATGGGGATGCCAGGATTTGAACCTGGATTTGTCGGTTTGGAGCCGACTGCTCTAGCCAAGTTAAACTACACCCCCTAAAGCAATCTAAAAACACCTTAGAATATTTATAAAGATTTGCTTTTAAAATCCTTTCATCTTCATAACTTCGTTGATTTCTTGAGTAGAAATAGAGCAGCCTCTTAATCTTAATCCCCACAACAACCCTTCAAGTAAATTTTCTTTTAGATTACCAGCTAAAACTTCATTTTTCTCTATATATTTGTCTAATAATCCAAGTTCATAAGCTATAACCATTAAATCAACAGATCTTAATATGTCCATTTTTGCTTCTTTTTGAAATTTTCTTAAATTAGCCTTATTAATAGTAATATTAGTATGTAATTTATTCCCCAATATACCAGCTAATTTCTTTGGATCCTCCACTAATAACCTCATTGTTCTCTCATCAACAACATAAGCATTAGATTTTAAAAGTAAAGCCAATGATAATGATTCGACTTCTGCCCTATCTACTATTTTGATATATTTTCCTCTTGCCTTAAATATATTATTAGCTAAATTTAACATATTATTAACTTTATTTTCCAATTCCACATTCTTAAAATATTTTATAATTTTTTTTTGTAAAATATCAGAAATCATTATTGCTTCTAATTTATATTTCTTAGATTTTAAAGGTCTATCAATTAATTCATTTTTTACACTACTAGTTATAAAAAATTCCCCACCAAATTTATCTTTTAATAATTTTAAAACCCATAATAAATTGTTTGTTGCAATACTAATAATAGTGCTTGTATCAAATACAATACTCTTCATTTAAACAAACTCCTTGCTAATTTTAATCTTTCATCAATACTCTTAGATAAACTTAATTTAACATCAGCAATACCAGTTTTCCCTATATAATCCATTAATTCCCATGTGGATACACCTAAAATTTTAGCAGTTCTTCCTAAAGACAACCCATGTTCATGTAATCTTGAACCTTTGTTAATTTTTGCTCTATCAAAAACTTCTTCAATATATACACGTAATTTACTATCTAATTTATTCATAACTTTTAATAAATCAGTTATATAATTCTCATATTCTTTCTCTTTATCTTTAGATAATGCTAAAGCAGCCATTTGTAAATCACTAATGCAAGTATCATAAAATAAATTCCAATCATCATACCCTCTATACTTACTTCTTTCAAAAATTTTAGACAAACTATACATTAGGACTGCAGTACTTACAGAATTAGAATCCTGAAAAATACTAGCATTATGTATTGTATGATTACTCAAATCTTTTAGTTCCTTAATCTCATTTTTTCTTATTGCCTTTAAGGAACTTTTTAAAATATCCAAGATATCTTTTTTTACAGAATCAATCATATGTATTATCTATATTAAAATGTAAATAAAACTTTCGGAATTAATATAAGCCACTTATAATTTTCTCTTCGGATGATAGAAAAAGAGGAGATTCTATTCCCCCATAATGAGATAAGAGAAACCCAAGATAAAGTTATATTGCAAGTAATTAAAGCTCTAGAAAATAAACAGCATTTAATCTTAAATGCCCCCACTGGTTTAGGAAAAACAGATGCTACTATCCCCATAGCTTTATCCTTTGCACTAAAAAATAATTTAACAGTCTTTTTCTTAACACCAAGGCACACCCAACATAAAATAGCTATTGAAAGTCTCATAAAAATAAAAGAAAAATACAATAAAGATTTCCTTGCATTAGACTTAATAGGAAAAAAGTGGTTATGTTTACAAGAAAATGTACAAACATTAAATTCTTCTCAATTTTCAGAGTATTGCCATAATTTAAAAGAAAAAGAACTTTGTGATTTTTATAATAATTTTAAAAGAAAAAAAATATGGGTAAAAGATTTTATAAAACAAATCAAAGATAAAAATCCCTTCCATGTAGGACAAGTTTTCGATTTATGTTCAGAAGAAAAATTTTGTCCTTATGAAATATGTTTATCATTAGCAAAAGATGCTAATATTATTATTGCAGATTATTATCATATTTTTAATAAATCAATAAGAGAAAATCTGTTTGAAAGAACTCAAAAGGATTTATCAAAATGTATTATAATTGTAGATGAAGCCCACAATTTACCTGGAAGAATTAGGGAACTTTTAACCAAAGAAATCTCTATTTATATAATCTCACAAGCAATAAAAGAAGCAAAATCCTTGAACAATCAAGAAGCAGTAGAACAGCTTGATTCTCTTAATAATATTCTTTCTAATTTAGCAAAAGAAAAAATGAATATACAAGATAATGAAGTTTTAATTAAAAAAACAGATCTTGTAAAGAAAATAGATTATTATGAAGAAGTAATTGAAAACCTAGAAGAATGTGCTGAGGCAATAAGCGAAACAAAAAAAAGAAGTTTTGCTGGTTCAGTATCAAAATTTTTAAAAGCGTGGATTGGAGAAGATCAGGGGTTTGCAAGGATATTATCAAAAGGTTTTTCTAAATCAGGACAACCATTTATATCTCTAGCTTACAAATGCTTAGATCCTGCAATTGAAACAAAAGAGGTTGTAGATAATTCTTATACAACAATAATGATGTCTGGAACTTTATCTCCGCCATCAATGTATCAAGATTTACTGGGCTTGGATAATCCTATGTTATCAGAATTTAAAGATCCTTTTCCAAAAGATAATCGTCTAAATATAGTAATACCAGAAACCACAACAAAATTTACAGAAAGAAATTCAGCCATGTATAAAAAAATTGCAAAATTATGTGCAAATCTAGTTGATTCAATCCCTGGCAATATAGCCATATTTTTTCCAAGTTATAAATTAAGAGATGAGATTAATATTCATTTTCAAGACCTATGCTCAAAAACAATTTTCTTTGAGCAACAAGGATTAAGTAAAGATGAAAGAGAAGAAATACTAGAGAAATTTAAAAAATATAAAAATGTTGGTGCAGTATTATTGGGAGCAAATGCTGGTTCTTATGCAGAAGGTATTGATTTACCTGGAGACTTATTAAAAGCAGTTATAATTGTTGGTCTACCTTTAGCACAACCAAACTTAGAAATAAAAGAACTAATCAATTATTATGATAAAAAATTCCAAAAAGGGTGGGATTACGGATATATCTTCCCAGCAATAATAAAATCATTGCAAGCTGCTGGTCGTTGTATTAGATCAGAGAAAGATCGTGGAGTAATAGTCTTTATGGACATGAGATATGCTTGGCCAAGTTATTCAAGATGCTTCCCAAAAGACTGGCATATAAAAATCACAAAAGAACCAGAAAAATTAATAAAAGAATTTTTTAAATAAAATCATTTCCTTTTAACTTTCTTAAAACTGCTAATAATATCAATCAAATATTTCCCATCTTCTACCTTATAAACTAATGGCTTTCCTTCAAATAATTTAGTTAAGTCAAGATCATATTGTCCAGGTTTTCTTAATCTAATACTTTCTAAATCTAGAATAATTGGCTTATCATCTTCAATCTTTTCTCCAATAATCCCGACAACATCTTTTTCAATTTGTACTTTTTCTTTTTCACTAAGATTAGTAGTTATCTTTTTAGCTTCTTCAACATCTTTTTTCTTCATATAGAAGAAGAATTTTCCACCACAACTACAACCCTTTAGTAATTCTTGGGCATCATCACTATATAAAATTCCACATCGAACACACTGATTAGGCATTATCTTCTCCTATTTCTTTTCTTTCTCAACTCTCTTGCTAATAATTGAATTTTGTTAGGATCTCTTTTAATTTCCTTAACAAGTGTAGCAGGACCTATAATAGTAAGGCCTTCTCTATTACCCAATAAAACTTTGACAAAACCTCTTTTAAGTAAATCTGAAAATGTCTCATTTTTTTTCTTAGGATTAATACTACATATTTCTATACCTTTAAACTTAGAATTTATTTCATTCATTGTAGTCTCAATTAATTTAGTTTCTTCTGTAACTTTTAATCTACCTTGCATTAATACAATCTTATCATCTTTAACAAGATCCAATAATTTACTTATTTTCTCTTCTGAACTTAATTGTGCTATCTCATGATAAGGCACAAATTGTAAAGTTAGCATATTATTTCCACCTCTTCATTTTACAACCCTGAATAACGATTCATAAAATTCTTCAATATTATTTCCCCTTAAAGCACTTACTCCAACAACATCATATTGAGGAAATGCTTCTTCTATTTTTTTAATTTTCGATTTTTTTAAATCAATTTTATTAGCAACAATCAAAACAGGTATATCTCTTGCAGCTAAATTCCCAATTATAGTTATATTGACTTGAGAATAAGGATTTAAACAAGAATCAAGAACAACTAAAACAGCATCTACTTCATCTAACCACCTAATAGCTTCTATAACCCCCTTAGTAGCTTCTTTTGCTCTTTCTTTTGATTTTTTCTTACTTAATTTGAATTTCATAAAATCTTCATAATCAATTTTAGTAGCAATTCCTGGAGTATCTATTAAGTTAAAAGTTAATTCCTTTTTTTTATGTTTAATATGAACTTTTTCTTTAATTTTAATTTCTCTAGTCTCATGAGGAATCTTAGAAACAGAACCCATTTTTTCTCCCAACCAGTCTTGACAAATTCTATTTGCGAGACTTGTCTTACCAGCATTGGGTGGACCATAAAAGCCAAGTTTAACATGGGTTTTTTTATTAAAGATTTTTTCTGCTAATCTTTTTATAAAATTCCTTAAAAACTTAATCATAATATATTTAGAAGTTATAAAATGTTATTAAATATTTCGGTATTTCAGTAAATTATTTAAATCTCTTGAATTGTAAGTGGGATATGAAAGAAAAATTAAAAAAAGTAAGTGATTATGAGTGGGAACTTGATAAAAGCATAAGACCAGGGATGAATGTTAATGCCAAAATAATTGCTAATAAAGCAATATTAAATGCTATTGAAGAAGAAGCAGTCAAACAATTAACAAATGTTGCAATGCTACCTGGAGTTCTAGAACCTGTAATTGGTCTTGCAGACATGCATTTTGGTTACGGACTTCCAATGGGAGCTGTCATGGCTTTTGATAAAAATAATGGTTTCATGAGTAGCGGTTGTACAGGATTTGATATTAACTGCGGCATTAATTCTATAAGAACGAATTTAAAATATTCAGAAGTTAAAAGCAAGCTAAAAGAACTAATTGATGAATTATTCAAAACTATTCCTTGTGGTGTGGGTAGTAAGGGAAAATTAAGATTAAACAAGGATCAATTAGACGAAGTTTTAGTAAAAGGTGTTAAATGGGCTGTTGATAATGGTTATGGCACAAAAGAAGATATAAAAAATATTGAAGAACAAGGCTGTATGAAAGGAGCAGATCCAAATAAAGTTTCAGATTTAGCAAAAAAACGAGGTTTACAGCAACTTGGTACATTAGGTGCTGGAAATCATTTCTTAGAAATACAAAAAGTTTCTGAAATTTTCGACAATACTTATGCAAATAAATTAGGAATTAAAAATAAAGACCAAGTTTTAATTATGCTTCATTGTGGTTCTCGTGGTTTTGGCCACCAAGTTGCATCCGATTATTTAAGAATTCATGAAAAAGCAGTCAATAAATATAATATTAAAATTCCAGATAGACAACTTGTTGGAGCACCAACAAATTCTGATGAAGGCCAGGATTATTACAAAGCAATGAAATGTGCAGTTAATTATTCTTTTACTAACCGTCTTGTCATGACTCAATGGATTAGAGAAACTTTCGAAAAAGTATTTGGAAAGAAATGGAAAGAAATGGATATGAATACAATTTACTCTATTGCCCATAACATAACAAAAATAGAAAAACACAAAATAAATGGAAAAGAAAAAGAAATTTATGTTACAAGAAAAGGAGCAACAAGATCATTCCCAGATATTCCTGTTCTAATTGCTGGAACAATGGGTACTGCTTCTTTTATTTGTAAAGGTACACAAACAGCAATGAAAAAAACATTTGGCTCCACAGTGCATGGTGCTGGTAGAGCAATGTCAAGACACGCTGCAATAAGATCTTATAGGGGTGCTGAAATACAAAGAGAATTAGCAAAGAGGGGTATAGAAAGTAGATCAACTCATCCAAAAGTTTTAGCAGAAGAAGCACCAAAAGCATACAAAGACATAATAAATGTTGTTGACAGTGTTCACAATGCAGGAATTTCTTTAAAAGTTGTAAAATTATCTCCAATTGGAGTTTGCAAAGGCTAAATATCTAAACTAACTCTTACTTTATAATTTACTTTATTTTTCTCAAATTTAAAACCATAATTTGTAACAGCCTTAACAACAGTTTCTCCTAATTCAGGTCTTATTTCTTCACCATAGACTTTGGCTTTCAAACTTTTTTCATTAATTTTTTTAATTTCAAATTTAGAAAAAAACATTTCTTCAGTATCAACCAAAGCAATTATTTTTTGTAACCAATCAACTATTAGTTCTTCTACATTATCTGATTTAATACCAATAGTTTTAGCTTTTGTAGTTTTAACTTTTTTTAAATTACACATAATACTACTTAAAGCTAAAGCAGAATTTTCAAACAATTCCTTTAAAGATTTTCCATAAGCTTCAAACATTACATCTGAAGTTAGATCTTTTATAAATTTATACTTCATTGTTTTCCCAAAGGTATAATACAACTATTTTTGGATCATCAGAACCTTGTCCTAAGGTAGGAGATATCATAATTCCCTTAGCATAAATTTTTACCTCTCCCGGCAAATCAGGTATTTCTAAAGAATCACTTGATCCCTGAATATGAAGATAATGTCTATAATCACCAATTTCCATAATCATACTTTCAATATAAGTATTTATTTCCCCCTTTCCTTCTTCATCCCCCGCTAAAATATAATTACGATAATTATCATTTTCCTCTATTTCACCTATAATAACATCTTGCAATAATTTTATCTCAGCAGGTTCACTTTCTTTTTTATATTTTGGTTGTAAAACAGTAAATACAAATACTAAAATTATTATTATTGCAATTACTGCTTCCAATGTTCTAATATAGCCTTTTTTATTCATCGCCAAACACCTGCATTTATTTTAATAGCAGTTTTTATTCCCTTTTCACTTAAAATATAATCGCCCCATTCCCTTACATAAACATCAGCTTGCTCATAAGGATTGTCATCTCCAAGAGAAAAAATTTCGTCTTTAGTTTCCATATCTTTTATTTTAATCCAAAATTCAGCTCCTTCTGGAAACTTCCATTTAATTTTTATATCATCATAATCTAAATCAGAAAATTTACTAGAAGAAATTCCAAATATTCTTTCAGAAAGTCCATAATAATATTCATAACGTCCATCATCACCATAGGTAAGGAAGTTACAAACACTTAGTGCTTCATTATAATTATAACAGTCACTGTTACTCCATCCAATATTACCATAATTCTCCGCCTCTTCATTATAAATTATCCAAAAAGTTTTTTTCTGCACTGTAGGTAGATTATAACTAAATGTAAAATCAATAACGTCATTATCACCGGATAATCCATCACTATCACAATTATCCCCAATTTCAAAATTTATATTAACTGGATTGTTAAAATCATCTGTAAATATTATTTCATCTTCACCCCAATTTTCAAAAGGGAAAAAAGGTAAACAAAAATCTTCTCCAGCCATTCCAGCACAATCAGCACAATTAATTATAAAAACAGGCATCCTTGTAACATTCCAATAAACTTCTTTTCTAAGATTATCTTCTAGAATATCAAGTGTATTAATTCCTTCTTGAGTAGGAGGTTTATAAAACGGAGTTATAAAAACAAAAAGGAAGAGAATATACACTAAAAATATCCCTATACTAATGACCCAATCTAAATGTATTGAACCTTTTTTCATATTCCTTTTACCACAGTAAATATAAGATAACCAATAACCATTAATGCCAAGGAATGTTTTAAACCAAATTTCAAACTTCCTTCTGAAAATTTTCCAATCATTACGCCAATAAAAAATCCTTGTATTAATATTAAAGACATAAAAACCATATCCAAATTCATAGTAGGGGTTTCTGCCGCACCCATACCTTCAAAAGCACCACCAAAACCAGCAAGTGATACGCTTGTTAAATGAACTAAAGGTGGTAATAATTTTATTTGCAAGACTAACATTATTCCTATAAACACAAAGAAGATTATATACCCTTGCACAACTTGAGCATAAACAGCAGTTTTTCTTTCTTCTTTCATTTTTTTAAGTTCAACTACAGAATGAGTAACTGATTGTAAAACATCAGCAATATTACCACCACTTTTTTCTGCTTCAATTACAATTGAAATAGATCTTTTAATAACCCTATTTTTTGTATCATTACTAAAAGTTGATAAAGCTTCTCCAGTAGGAAATCCCCACTCAATTTGTCTAGCTAATTTTTTAACATATGGAGTTAAAGCTCCATAATCTTCACCAGATATCTGAATTATTGCTCTTGAAACTGAAACACCAGATTTTACTGTTGTAACAATATTTCTAACAAACTCTAAAAATTTTACTTCAATATCTTTTTGTCTTTTATTTTCATTAAAAAAATCTATGATATAAGGAAAGGAAATAATTAATACTCCCACAACAATTAATGGTTTAAACCATCTTGTCATAGGATTAAAAAAGAAAACAAAATCTAATAAAACAACAAAAGCTCCAGCAGCAATACTCATTATATTTTTTAATTCAAATTTTATCATTTTATTCCTTGGGTTGCATCACATCTAAAACCAATAAAAATGCAACATTCATAAATGGTATTACTCCAAAAACACCAACCTTCGCTAAAAAATCAACACTTAATCCACCAATACTACCACCTATAACATTTATGATTGCTAAAGTAACAACAAAAAGTAATGGTGCAGCAATCAGCACACCAGTATAAACATCAGAGTAAGTAGATAAAGTTTCAACATATTTCTTTCTTTCCAACCTATAGGTATTCAAAGATTCTTCTGCCTTTTGATTTAAAAAATCTTTTAAGTTCCCCCCCGTTTCAATAGTTGAAACTATGCCATTTAGAAGCTCTTTAAATCTAGGAGAGGGGGTTACAGCTGCAACACTTCTCAAAGCAGTAGACAAATTATAACCAAATAAATTAACATAATTTAATATTTCCTTTATTTCACCGCCCAATTCTTTATAGTCTTCAGATTCAAGTATAAGTTTGAAAATATTTATTGGTGGTGTTCCAGAACCAGCAACAGCCGACATATGCATTATCATAAAGGGAAGTTCATTCTTAATATTTTTTCTCTTATTTTTAATAACATTTACTGGATAGAAATAAGCTACAGCAAAAGCAAGCGCTCCACCAGCTATACTAAGGAATACAACCCTTAAAATAATAAAAACCAAATCCCCCCTCAATAAAACAAGAGATAAAATACCAGCAACAATAAAAGAAACAACAGTTAAGAAAAATACAATACTAATATAAGTTTTAGATAAAATTTTTATATTAGAAACTTTCAAGGAACTAAGAAGACTTTTAAAAAATTCAGGATATTTTTTTGTTAATTTCATACTTAAATCTTCAAAGAAATAATTTGCAATCTTACCAAGTTCGCTTGCTTTGTATACACTATAACCTTCCTTAGGTGCTTTTCCAGATTTTTTTGCCTTTTGTTTAGCAATAAAATTTTTAATTTCCTCAACATTAATATCATCGTATTTAACACTTTTTTTACCAAAAATTTTTTTAGGATCTTTTAGAATTCCCTTTAAAGAAATCTCCTTAGAAGAAGGTTCAATAAATGAATTATAAATTTGTAAAGTATTATCGTTAATTCCATTTAAGGATTTAAGAATATGTTCATCATAATCCTTTATTACTTCTTTTTGTGTTTTACCTTTTAAGTATTTTTTAATAAGTTCTTTATATTGATTTTCAGAAATTTCTTTTTTTCTATATTTAATTTCTACATCTGCTACTTTTTTTGCAAGATTTTTCTTATAGTTTTTGTAAGTCTCTGCATCTTCAATTAATTCTAAAATTTTTTTAGCATAAGATCTTATATCCATTTCCTATAATTGTTTTTCTTCTTCCTTGGTTAATTTTTGCACACTCGTAATAAGTTTTAAAAAATAATCTTTTAATTTTGATAATTTAGTTTCCAATTCCTTTTTAGCAGATTCATCTTTAGTATTTTTTTTCTTTTTAAGCAAGGAATTGTAATTATCTGCAGCTTCTACTATACTTTTAACATTTTGTTTTATCATATCAAGACTCATTTTATTATTCCAAATTTTCTTAAAACAATTGAAGGAGTTTTGTAATAACCACTTATAATTCCGTGAACTTCTTTAAAATCAAATATTTTTCTTCTAAACATTTCCAATAGGAGTCTGGTTCTTAAAACAAATTCATTATCCAATTTTTCTCTTGTTACACCAAAACGTTCACAAATTTTATTAAAAATATAACTATCGGTCTTGAATAAGAAAGTATCTGTTCTAGGATCCCACATAAAAGGGGTATTAACTGTAAAATTACCAATCCCTTCCTTAACATCTATTATCTCGGTTATCTCCTTTATTTTTCTAACTTCTTTTCCCTTAACTTTTTTTTGTGTCATAACACACACAGCATCAAGAGAATTAACTAAAGAAGCAGATAAGTTTATAGGTGGAGTTTCTAATCTTCTTATCATGGTATCCACACCATTAGCGTGCATTGTACTAAAACTTGGATGGCCAGAAGCAGCTCCCTGAAATAGAACAAAAGCCTCTTTACCACGAACCTCCCCTACAATAACATAATCAGGTCTTTGCCTGTAACTTTCCTTTAATAAATCAAATAAAGTTATTTCACCATATTTTTCCCCAGATAAATTAGTCAAGCCAACACCAGGTCTAGCAACAGAAGGTAGCCAATTTTCATGTTGTAAAGCCAATTCTCTAGTATCCTCAATAGAAACAACTCTTGCTTGAGGAGGAATAAAAAAAGCAAGAGCATTTAACAAAGTTGTTTTTCCAGAGCCAGTACCTCCAATAACCATAATATTGAATTCATATTCAACTAAGATCCATAAAAAAGCTAGCAATTCTGGAGAGGCTGTTTTTATTTCCATTAATTTTGTTGGGGTCCAAGGTTCTTTTGTAAATTTTCTAATTGTAAATGTTGGTCCTTTAGAAGAAACATCAACGGAATAAGTAGCATTTACTCTACTACCATCTGGCAAAGAACCATCTAATAAAGGACTAGCATAAGATATATATTTCCCACACTTTTGTGCAAGTTTTTCAACTAGATTGGATAGTTCTTTCATAGAATAAAAAGTAATATTTGTTCTCAAATTGCTATATTTTCTGTGTACAATATAAATGGGAGAATCAACACCATTACATTCAATATCTTCTATGAAATAATCACATAAAAACGATTCTATTTTATTTAATCCAACAAAATCTCTATAAATGTAATACATCAATTTTAAATAAGAATCCTTTGGAATTTTAATTCCTAATTCAGATAAAAGAACAGTTATATTTTTTTCAAGATATCTTATTATAGTTTCACCTTTTTTAACCCCAATAAAACTAATATTTATTAATTCTTTAATGCCTTCTTCAAGAAAACCTAGAATCTCTTTTTCATGTTTAGTTAATCTTGGTTCTTCTATAGTATAAACAAGTTCTTTATTTTTTTCACTCCAAAAAATATGAGCATAAGAATACGGTGCAATTAAAGGATATCTAATATTTAGATAAGTTTTATCCCCAATTAATTTAATATCTGGTAAATTTGGTATTTTTGGTTTTAAATTAACAGAAAAAGTTGTTGTTGGTTCTTCTAATTTAACCTCCTTTTTTTTAAATAGCAGTTTCAGCACCTCTTAGAAATAAAACTTGAATAGAACTTAATAAATTTTTCGTTTAAACCCTAAGAAAGATCTTTTATATTTACTATTGGTTTAATAGCACCTCCTGTTAGACCCCTATTATTAATTACCAAGCTATATCTTCCTTTAATCATTTTAGTAGTATCCTCTTCTTCTATCTTGATATCCGAATTATCACTATAATCAATACTTAGCATGATTATATATTGTCCTTCAACAGTTGTTTCTTTTGTGAGAATATTTAAATTACCTTCTTGTATCACAATACCCGGAGCAGTGAGTAATGCTTTTGTCCTCATACTCCAATTTATGTGTTCATTTACTCCATCAATAATAAAGTCTCCCCTTCCAACATCTACATGAATTGTTCTTTGGGAACCAGGACCTTCTGAAAGAACTGTCCTTATTGCCCCATCAATACCATACATAACTTCTTTGGTTTGTACAACAATATTCTTGTCTTTCAATTTATTTATTACAGGCATACCTGCAGTCAAGATTATTGTCATTACTATAGTCCCTAAGGCTATGTATAAGACTGCTGAAATCCATGTTTGCCCTTTTTTCATTTAAAAATTAACTAACAATTGTTTCTTCTACCTTTTTTTTACAAATTGTAGTTCTACCCTCCTTTAATTTTATTTTTGGAACTAATTCTATTTTTGTTGCCGTACCATCGTAGGATATTGTATATGATTTTGTACCATATGCTCCCAAGGTATTCACAGCCTGTATTCCTTCTATCATTCTAACTTCCCCATTGTCTAAATAAACTTTTGCAACAAAATTTTCAATTTGTGTATTAGCAGCATTGGTAATTGTAATTTCCGTACCTTCATCTATTGGAATAGTGTCTTCAATGTTAAATTTAACAGTTGATTCACAAATCATTTCTGCCTCTGCATCTTCTTCTGGGCTTTTCATGGTTTCCTTAAATACATCTTTAGACCAAATTATAAATAAGGAAGTTATCATCACAACAATACCTATGGATAATATAACTGCAATCAATGGCGAAATTCCTTTTTTATCCATTTTTCTTCCTTAAATATGTAAATTTAGTTAAGCGGCAGCAAGAGTTACTTTTTCTATATTTGTGCCGCATGTTTTCTCATTATTATTCTCCAATAAGATCACTGGAATCAATTCTACATGGGTTGCAGTAGTACCCTCTCCATATCCTATTGTATACGCTTCACTGCCATATGAAGACAGTATATCTCCAGTAACTGTTCCTAATTCAACATTTCCTTCATCATCATAAACCCTTGCAATAAAGGTTTTAATATCTTGATCACCATTATTAGTAATCCTTAATGTGGAAGGGGTGCTTGTTCCAATCGCACTATCAACTCTAAATTGAACTTCAGTACATATCATCTCTGCTTCTATTCCTTCTTTTGTTCTTTCTGTAGTAGTCTTAAATAAATTCTGTGACCACACCATAACCAAAGCTGCTAATGCTATTGTAGCTCCAATTAATAATACAGTAGCAATCAATGGCGAAATTCCTTTTTTATTATTCATTTTTACCTCCTTTTGATTATTCACAATCTTTAAGTTCTGTTGACCTAACCTTATGATCATTACAAACTACTTCAACAGCCCCACCATCTCCTTCCTGGAAAATAACAGGGATAATTTCCATAAATTTTGGTTCAATATCACTACGAAATCCAAAGTAAATAGTTTTTCTTTCAAAACCAGTAATTGTTTTCTCAGACCAATCTTCAATAAAAGTTTCACCATTTTCACCAATAACTCTTCCTTTCACTTTTGGAATAATCCTTTCCTTTTTATTCCTTATCGTAACTTTTATTCTTCTGTTATCTATACAAATTTCTTCAACATCTATTTCTACTTCAGTTTGACAAGTTAATTTTCCTTGAGCTATTGGAGCTCTTTTTTCTATTTCTTCTTTTATAATAGTTCTACTCCAAAGCATAATTGAAGCAACTATTGCTACTACCAATCCAATTAATAATACCGTAGCAATCAATGGCGAAATTCCTTTTCTATTATTCAATTTTAGCTCCTTTCATAGGACAATAAACAATCTCACCTTCTGTAGTTTCAACACCAGGGATTATCTCCACCTCATTAGTACCACAGGGATTAGGTTTTTCTTCTTTTGGTTTAAGATTTTCATTTTCTTTAATTGTAGGTTCACCTTCTACAGGTATACAACGAAAATTTGCAATAGTTAATGATCCTCTATTTTTGATTATATTATCTTCAAGACTCATTGCAACATCACCACAATAAATATCCGGACCAGCAAATTTTGATGGTTGAAATCTCCTAGCATTTTTAATAGCCCAAGTAGTTACAAATCCAGCTAAAGTAACAGTCAGTCCCACTAATAAAACCCATGCTATTAATGAAGCCGCAGCCTTTTTATTAATTTTCATTTTTATTAAATACAAGACAATCTTTCTTGAGTACCATCTAAGGTAGAACAAACAACCTCTGTTTCCTTACTTTCACTTTTTCCTTTTATAATAACTTCAAAATTTACTCCATCTTTAATATTAAACACATAGGGGACCCCCCCAATATCAAATTTAACCCATTTTGTTGCCTCTCCTAAGCTAGCATCATGTGAACTACCAAAATGTTCCAATTTAGTTGGAATAGCATAAGTAAATTCTTCTCCTCCAACTTCTAAGGCTATTTCATTAAGAGTAATATCTCCAAATTCAAATAGTTCATCTTCTCCCTCTTCACCATTTTCATCTATTGTTTCATATCGGATAGTAGTTCCTTCTTGTAAATAATTTACTATCTTCACTTCACCCTCTTCATCTTTATATACATATAATAAACCTAAGTTGGGATTTCTTTTACGAGCATAATTTACAAAATCATCTGTAAAATCTATCAAAAGTTCAGATGGATCCTCTTCTTCATAAATAGCATAATTGATTAATTCAGGGGTTTCTAAAACATAATTTTGGGCTAATCCAATAAAATCAGTAGCTTCAACCTCTTGATCTATTTTATTAACAGTAACAGTTATACCAAAAATTACAATACATAGTATTACTGCAGCTAAAATATAAAATTGCCCTCTTTTTGCCATTACTTACCTATAAGAATTCATCTATTTAAATAATTTTTTGTTAAAAAGCCTCGGGTGGGATTCGAACCCACGACCTTTACCTTTTTGTTTTAATACCAAGGTAATGCTATACCAGGCTAAGCCACCGAGGCAAAAGAATGCGGGGGAAGGGATTTGAACCCTCGTAGGCACTAAGCCACAGGATCTTAAGTCCTGCCCGTTTTCCAGACTCCGGCACCCCCGCATATATAAGAATTTAACTAAAAACTGTATATATAAATTTTTTTATTAACAGCCTCGGGAGAGATTTGCACTCCCGATCTTCGTTTTACGAGAACGATGCTTTGCTAACTAAGCTACCGAGGCTTATTTAATTTTCTTTAACAATTCTTCTTTAGAAAACTTTTTCTGACAATCTGAACAGACAAGTTTTTTCTTAAAATAAGTCCCCTTAAATTTTCCTAAAAAGGTTTTCTCAATTTTATTTTTACAAATAAAACAATTTACCATTACAATAATAATTAAAAATAAGGTATTTAAAGTTTATTAAACATGATTCTGTTAATTTATTATTGATAAATATTTTATCTTAAAAATGCTTTTAAAATCTAAAGTAAATCAGCTAATTTTTTGATATCTTTACTGGCTACATGTGTATAAATTTGTGTGGTTCTCAAGTCTTTATGCCCCAACAATTGTTGAATATATCTTATATCTGCACCAGACTCTAATAGGTGAGTTGCAAAACTATGCCTTAATGTATGTGGAGTCACGTTTTTCTTAATTCCAACTTTCTTTGAAGCAAATTTTATAATTTGTTGGATTGTTCTTTTGTTATATTTTCCATATTTTTGAGAAACAAAAATTGAACCTTCTTTGTTCGTTCCATACAATTTTAACATATCAATTAATTTCTTATGAAGAAACACCACCCTTTCCTTATCCCCTTTTGCAGTTTTTAAATGTATTATTTCTCTGTCAAAATCAATGTCCTGCCATTTGATATTCCTAGCTTCATCCAAACGGAGTCCTGCATAGTAGAGAAACATGATAACAAGCTTATGTTTTATGTTGTTTGTAGATATTATCATATTGTTTATCTCCTCTTTGCTTAGCACCAGAGGGAGCTTCAATGATTTTCTGGCAAGAGGCAGTTTCTCTTCAAATTTAGCGTTCAAAACATTTTCGTAAAAGAACTTCAAGGCAAAGTATGCAGATCTCATAGTTGATTTACTTTTAGTAGAATACAATAATAAAAATTCTCTTGGAGTCTTGCCTAAAGAAAGAAAAGCTTTCACAATAAAGGTATAGGATTTGCCAGTTTGATATGAATATCTCCTGAGTTTTACTTCCTCAATCAGCTCGCCAATCAGTTGATATTTTTCTTTTGGTGAAAAATTCTTGCTCTCATTCACAATAATATTTAATGCATTAAAAAATATATAAAATCTCGCTTTTTATCCTAATTTAGACTATTAAACGAGTATTTATCTCGCTTAATAGTTGTTCAACGCAATCAGACTTCAGGATTCAAAAAGCAAAAGTTTAAAAATTAGTAAACTCTTTATCAAATATGAAATTTATGGATAGTCATATGAAAAATGTTGCATCTGGAATAGGATCTTTTTTACTTATTTTTCTAATTTTTAAATTCACAAATATTGTTGCTGATGCAAAATTTTGGGTAATTACACTTTTGCTTTTATTAATATATTTTGAATTATGGGATAAGAAGTAAGAATCCTTTCGCCTGACTTTCTCGCTACGCTCGAACCACATTGCATTCTCAAAATTCTTTCAGAATTTTTTGGAGCGTTGAACAGCGATTAAAACTCCGCTCCGTTGCACTCCGCTACGCCCTCACTTTTCAGCTCGTCGCTTCATTCCATTCCGCTCCAGAGGAAAAGTTCGGGGAAATAAATCCTTAGGATTTACTTCTCTTAATCGCGATGTTCAATTTTCGTGCAAATATTATAAGGAGACCCCTGCCGAGCACCTAGAATTAATTTGATATATGGTTTTACTGAAGAAGGAGTGAGAGTTTAAATAATTCTTCTAAGCAACTGTCTTGGCAAGATCTGCGCCAGCCTTGAACTTAACAACTTTTTTAGCAGGGATTTGAATAGTAGCACTGCTTCGCCCTTTCCCATGGTCAACATGTCCTATTGGTGGCATCCGAATCGTTTTTCCATTTTTTGTTTCATGAATTTTAACATTACCTGGAAGACTAAATGTTCCAAAGTCCTCACCCACATTTACTGCTATTCCTGTTTGGAGTGTGCTAAGAATAACATTTGTGAAGCTGTCTATGAACTGCCTGGCTTGGTCTTCAGTGAGATCTTGTCCTTTGCCGATATTTCCACTAAGACTCATACTGACCATTTCTGTTGCAATATCTTCTGTTGTGGTGTATTCCACGTTTGGCAAAAATGGCCTATCACCGGCTTTAAATTTTACAGTTCCTCTTACAAGTTCTAATCCTGAGTTAACGGCTCCGTTTACAACTGCTTGAGGATTTCTTCCAGTTCTTGCTTTGCGCTTGGAAATAGAGAAAGAGCCAAATCCTACCAAGGCAACTCTTTTTCCGCCTTTAAGCGATTTTGTAGTAGCGCCAATAAAAGCGTCTAAAGCTCTTTCGGTATCAGCTTTTGTAAGATTCACAGATGAAGCAATTGCTTCAATTAGTTCTGCCTTGTTCATTTGCGGGATGTTTCCATCGTCATCAGGAGAAAAAACTGAGAATCCTCGTTTAAGTACAATATTTGAATATTTAACCCGTTTAGTCCTCCTAATGTTTCGCGCGGAAATTTCGGTGAAAATGTCAAAAAACGAATCTGCCCCGCTTGCGTCTGCTATTGTGAGATCAGCATTAGAAGCAATTGCTTCAACCAGTTCCGCTTTGTTCATTGCCAATGCTGTTGGTACTATTGATACGAGAAAAATCACAATAATTCCCATAATCCATATTTTTCTTGTCATATTTTACACTCCTTATATAATGGGTTTATCTTTCCATTCAGATGAGTCATTGGTTTTTCTTTTTCCATACTACTATTTAATAATTAATATAGTTATCGGTTACATTAAAGGCTAACCTTTTTAAGCTTTAAACGTTCGTTTTTAGGGTTGTTGATTCTGTGCAAAAGTAGACTTAATACCTGTTAGTTTCAATCGCTCGGGCGCCTGCTCCCAATACAAACAGTTAAATATATGTCTTTACAACTTTAATTAAGTAGGTTAAAAATGGATAAGGAAGGAAAATCAATAATTATTTTTGGGCTAATTGCAGTGCTTATTTTAGTATCTTTTGTAACATTATCTATTGCTCATACAAATCCAAAAGGCAAACAAACACATCCAGTAGGACTTGAAACTGAGAGCTGTCAAGGTGCATTAGCAGGAGCAGAAGAACAACTCGCAGATAGAGGAATTATAAATCCTCGTTTACTTGATAATATAGAAGATAAATGTGGAGTTGAATGTAGTATTGAGTTTGGTGAATGGACACAGTGGTTTGATAGAGATAATCCTTCTGGAACAGGAGATTGGGAAACATTGGATGCGTTAAGAATAGAAAACCCTGGAGAGATATGCGATAATCCTACTCAAATAGAGTGTCAAACATTAGACGGAACAGATTATACAGAAACTGGCCAAGATGTAACATGTTCTATTGATACAGGATTAATTTGTTTAAATTCTGAAAATACTGGGGGTTGTGAAGATTATAATATAAGGGTTTATTGTGAATCTGTTGAACCTACTTTAGTTTGTGGAGAAGAAGTGCCACAATGCGTTAAGGTTAACCCTAGAAATTTATTTCAGGGAGCATGCACGGACATTTCTTGGATAGAAGAAACAAACTTGCCCCAGTGCTGCGGTTTTGAAGGTCCGCAGGGTGGAATAAATTGTGGAGCAGACCAAGAATGGGTAGTGGGTGTTGCGGC
>SDBV01004382.1_pt1 | contig 20387 bp, 11 predicted proteins | sample 2277081 | NCBI WGS metagenome assembly SDBV01 (sample SAMN10402039, study PRJNA504765) | marine sediment metagenome | isolation source: marine sediment core GS10_PC15, 223 cmbsf | place: Arctic Ocean: Southern Knipovich Ridge | collected 2010 | reverse complement strand
TCGAATGATATCGATCGGTTGAGTGGTGTCGCGGCGGCAACGCGAGTCAAATGTAGTGCCTAAAGAGCGCTCGGCGCGTGTCGCTTTTTTCTTGCTATGGCCCTTTTGCAACGCAATAATGATGGACAAATGTGGCTGGACAAATGTGGCCCAGAGACACAGAAAATTTTCTTGGGGTCTGGGTGGTGGGGTGTAGAATTTTGGCGAGAGCAAACGCGTCCCATGGCGAATGGTGTCTTGGGTTGCTCTTTGAAGACCTGATTTGGGTCTCGTGACCTTCGAGTTCTACCAGTTCAAAAGGATCGGTTGGCGATGTTCGGGTTAATGATGGAACGGTCCGGTTAATTCACGCTTGAGCTTTGAATCGGGGGAACGACCAGGTTGTTTGGTGATTCACAACTCGTTTTTTAAGCACATGCGAACGAGAGGTGGACGGTATGATCCGGGCGGGAATTCTCGTTCCCAATAGCCGTTCCGGAAATCCCACGAGGCTTTGATGAACTCGTTGCGAAAGTCGTTCCACTTCTCGCGGTAGGACAGAAAATCCTCTCGAGTTGAGGCGTGACAAAGAGGTTGTGCTCCGCTCTTTCTGGGATTTTCGGGGCGGTCACGGGGATCGCGCTCGAAGAGAGTGGAAACGCCGATCACTGTTCGTTTGTCGGCACGGCGCTTCTCGGCCTCCTCTTCTTCGATCTCTCGAACGCCTTTGCGGATTCTCGTTTGGCGCTGGTGTTCCGACAAGTCCATCCATGCCGGCAGCGGGGTGGTTTCGACAGTGACCCATTTGAGGAAATCCTTGGGTCGCAGTTGTTTGTTTCTATTGCCTCCGGCCTCCCAGTAGCCCTCCCAGTCGATGTACCAGTACTTCAGGGACTCGCCGTACGCCTGGTGTTTGAAGGTGGAGAAGAACGGCGACCGGACGACCTTATCGACCAGGCCGTCTTTGACCACATTGGTTAGCGCGTAGAAGAGCTTTTGCTCCGCGGTTTCGTCGCTGACGCAGGCCTCCATGCGATATCTGGCGCCGAGGAGGTGTCCCTCCCGCTCGAGGATCTTGTTCATTCCACGGGCAATAAGGGAGTTGGCGTGTTGCTCGAACTTGACGAGGTTCTCGAGGTGTTCTGTATCGGCCGAGAACTCTTTGTGCAGATGATTGGAGTTGGATTCGCAGGCGTGGAGGCGAACAGGATTGGCTTTCAGAGCTCTTCCGATGCTGGAGCCGATGATGTTGATGGTGCTCGGCACGGGGATGATGTCGTTTGCAGGGTCGAGCGCGTTTGCGGGGCAAGAGTGGTGCAAAAGCGGGTTGTCCTCCCGGTGGTTGGGCGAGAACAGGAACTGTCTGTCCACCGTCCCAAATGAAACGTTGTAAACTACCTCCGGCTCGAACATGCGGATTCGCGACCCCATTGAAGATGGCTTCCTTTCTTGGAAAGGACTTCAGCAGAGCAACATTTGTGCCTGCGATGCATCCCGGGTAGAATGCCTTCGTGGAGGGGATATGCAGATCTCAAATGTCGGTCAGATGCGGCGAAAATTGCGGCGCCCGCCGCCGCTCGCCGCCGGAACCGTCGGGGGATCGAGTGAGTTTGAAATTTTCGAATCAAGGATTGATATTCAGCCGAAAGTTTTCAGTGTCTCAGGGCGACACACCGGAGGGGCGACACACCGGAGGTCAATAATGTGGGCTACTGGGGTGACACCATCATCCTGTGTGACCTGGAAGCGGGAGGCTTGATGGGCGTTGACGGTCATGTGATACCGGCGGGGTACGTCCCCGACGGTGGAGTGGACGGTGGCCCGTAGTTGCCTTCGTGACGTGTCCGCCGCTTGCCACGCCGTAGCGCTGTGCGCGGAGGAGGGTGTGACGTCTGTCCTGCGCCGCTCGGCTTCTGCCGAGCTATGCAGGATGGTCCGACTTGGATTTTGGAATTCTAAAACGCCGATCCGATTGAGAAGAACCACGCAAACCGGTCCTCGTGAGGGCGTTTGTTCAGGTTGATCCCCAGATCGAATGAGATGGGTCCGATGGGGGTCATGTACCGCAGCCCGACGCCCGAGACCGGTCTGAGCTCGAACGGGTTCAGGTTTTCCTGTTTGCGCCAGACGTTGCCCGCCTCGGTGAAGAGGCCGCCGTGGAATCCCTTGGCCATGGGGAACCTGAACTCCGCCCGGAGGAGGAACATGGACTCGCCCCCTCTCGCGTCGAGCAGGGCCTCCGCCTCATCGCTGTATTGCGCGATCTGTCGTTTCCAGTCCTGGTAGACGTCCTCGGGAACCACTGAGTCTTTGAAGAAGCCCCTCAGGGTCTCTACGCCGCCCATGTAGAAGTACCTGTCCGCCCAGGTGGTGGACTCCTCTTGCAGGTGGAAGACGTACCCGAGGGAGCCCGTGAGGGCGAGCACCATCTTCTTGCCCACGAGGGGGATGTACCCCGACACGACGGCCTTCGCCCGGATCAGGTTCGACAGCCTGTCGATTGTCTGGGGTACGCCTGTCTCCGGATCGATGATCTGATGGCCGTACTCGTCCTTGACGGTCTCGGGCTCGAAGTTGGTCATGGAGCGCACCAGATCCCCGCCGGCGGAGATGAAGATGCCCTTGCTGGGGTTGAACACGTTGTCCCTCATATCGAGGGATATGCTCAGGCCGGTGACCCAGAAGGTGGATTCGCCTTCGGGCATCCGGGCCCACTGGGCGAACCGGGGATTGGTCTTGAGATCATCCGCGCTGCTCGCGAGCTCGACGTTTGCGATCTCGATCCCCGTATGCACATCGATGGGAAGATATCGGAGGTAGTTTGATGTCAGGTGCAGGATACGGATGATCTTGTTATCCGCGCTGAAAGACGGGTGGTTCTCCCTGCTCTGAATGTAGTACGTGCTCATCCCGATCAGGCCGCCGGTTCCTATGACGTGAGGAGTGTCGAAACCGACCCTGAAATGTCGTTCGAGCTGATCCAGAAGCGTCATGTCCCTGTAACGCGATTCGAAACTCTTGAGTTCCTTGCCGGGAAACAACAGTCTGTAGTTGGCCCTCAACCGGATGCGGAAATTGAGCCCTGTTCCACCCATGTTCCGCCATCCGAACTCGGTCTTCCCGCGGACACCGTCGACCACCGCCATCCCACCCATCATCTCCATGAAGAATTGCTTGGCCTCCTCCACCTTCACAATCACATTCTTCACCTTGAAGGGCGTCCGTGGTGAGGCCATGTAGACAGTCACGGAGTCGAAGAAATCCAGCTCCATGAGCCGCTGCTCCGCGCGGGACAACACCTCGGGCGTTATGAGATCACCCCTTTGAAGCCGTATCCTGTCCTCGATGACCTTGCGCAGTGTCTTCACGTTTCCGCGGAGGATGATCCGGTTCACCCTCACCTGAACCCCTTCGTTCACGCTAAAGACCACGTCCGCTATCCGGCCGTCCGTCGACAGGGACGTCTCCGAACTCACCTTCGCAAACATGTAGCCCGCGTTTTTGTAGATTGATTCGAGATCGGCCGTTGCTTCCTTGAGCCTGAACTCGTTGTAGGGTTGCCCCGAAGAAAGCCCCAGCTTTTTGAGCAGCTTCGCCTCCGTGAAGATGTTCGGATCGTTGCCCTCCACGCAAATATCCGCCAGGGTGGTCTGCGTCCCTTCTGCCACGGTGATCACTACCAGCAACGAGTTGAGATCCTCGTCGATGAAGACGCACGGGTGCAGTCCGGACTCCTTGTTGTCGTCACGGCTGATCTTTATCGGCCGGAACGAAGTTCCTCCGATTGTCGCGATCTTTTGACTTTCGATGTCACAGGTATCCACAACCGTCGCCTCCAGATACCCACGCTCCTGATAGAGTCCTCGCAGGTGTTCCATGGCCTCGAAATAGAGATCCGGGATGTAAATGCGAGACGGCTCCGTGGTGGGGGTCAGCGCTCCTTTCGGCCTGCCCATGTGCCCGGGTCTGGGGTCGGAAACGCCCAGCGCGTCCAGGGTCCGGGTGTTGAGCGGCTGCCGCCGGGATTTGGAGCCGTTTCTCTCGAGCATGAAGGCGAAGATCTCGCTGACGATATCGTCTCGATCCATGTTCTTGTTGCCCGTCACGCTTATCCGGGCCACCCCCACCGGGGGTCCCTCTTCGATCTTGAAGACGACCTCCTGTTCCGTAGTCTTGGGGCCGCAAAGGGTGGATGTGGAGACGACCACCGGAGGTCTTCCTTCATCCATGCAAATGCGGGCCGACTCGATCTGCGCGTGGTAGAGGCCCGCGGACCGATAGATCGATTTCAGTCGAGTCCGCGCGATCTCCAGCGATCCCGGTGTCGAGTGAATAGCCCCGCGCTTTTCCAACGCCTCGAGGAGTTGTCGTTTGGACAGCCGGCGGTTGCCGATGAAGCTGAGCCTCGTGCGTATTCCCACGTCCACCGGGATAGTCAGGGTAAACGAGTACCGCCCCTCGCGTTTCTCAGTGAACTTGCCCACCACGGAGTCCAGGTACCCTCTCTTTGCGAGCGCGCCCTGGAGCTTCTCCATGGCCTCCTCGATCCTCGCGTGGTCCCTGACCATCCTGTGCTTGAGATCTATCTCCCGGATGAGTTTTTCGTGTACGATGTCGTCCGGCAACCCGGTTATCCTGATGTTCGTGTACTTCTGCGGCCGCCCCTCCACCACGTCGATCACCAGCGCCACCTTGCCCGGCCTGTCCGTGGTCTCCATGCGAAGCGTCGCGTTTGCATCGTGGTATCCCCGTTGCTTGTACACCATGTTCAGCTTGTCCCTCAGCGCGACGAGGGCCTCGGCGGTCGGGGAAATGGTGCCGTCCGGAACGTGATCGATGGCGCGCTCGATGTCGTCCTCGCTCATGGCCTTGTTGCCGTTGATCTCGACCTTCGATACCCGCAACATCAGCTCCACACGAATTACCAGCTCCACGCCGCCACCCTTGTTGCGGGCGAAGATATCTATCTCGCGGTAGTTGCCGGTCTCCCACAATCGCTTGATTGCCTTGCGGGCCACCGAACGATCGAGCGAAATTCCCAGAGTGATCGCCGCTTCCTCGATCGGGTGGAATCCGGCGGGCGGGTTTTCCACCGTTACCTCCACAACCGATAGTCCCTCCAGCCCATGGAGATCCACGCTCGAAGAGTCGGCGACCGGATGATCGGGCTCACCCGGGAGCGGCACGTCCGCCAGCATGTCCAGGCTCGACAGATCCATCACGTCGCCGGATCCACTCGCGGGATCGGGCATATCCTGGCCGAGCGCGCTCGACGCCGCAAAGAAGACCAGGAGAGATGGAAGGACTCGACTCATGCGTCAGAACTCCAATCTGAATTTGAGATCCAATCCCAGGTTACCCGCATCGCTCTCGTTGTCATAATTGGCCGAGAGCGAGAAGTTATCATTGATTTTGTATTCCAAGTTGGCCTCGATATCACGATCCTGCCCGAGGCTCGAGGATATGGAGATCCATACATCCTTGGTGATCCTCTTGCCCACGGACACCCGAGTGGTGTCGGTGCCGGCCTTCTCCGAGTACTCGGTGAAGATGCGCAGCTCCAGGGGAATGAGATCTCCGCCGACGTTTCCCAAAATCGGCGCACCGATGCCCGCGATACCGTGAGAACCGAACTGGGCGTGCTCGGTCTTGGTCATCCCGGTGAACAGGAGGAACACCAGGTTCTCCTCGGACAGGGCCGGCTGCGAGGTGAGCTTGATCTCGTATTCGTCCGGGGTGCCCTGGGCGGTTACGGTAACAGTCCAGTCGCGCAACTGGCCGTCGGCGGTGACCCTGAAATGCGGGTTCTCGGGGCGCAACGGATCCTTGAACGACACGGCGGCGTACCTGATGTCGAAGGTCTTGCCGGCAAAACGTACCTGGCCCCCTTTTCGCGCGAAGATACGACCGAGGAACCCGTACATCTGGTTGGTTCCCACCAGGCGCAGCGGCTCCTCCGTATCGTCGATGCGGATATTTGCGTCCACCAGGTTGTTGCGGATCACCAGGTTCCGGTCGCCGTGCAGGAAGATATCGAACGCGAACTTGTCCTTCTCCTCGTCCAGTATCCTCGGCTTCCTGGTGTGGCGCTTGGTCCCGGTCAGCCGATCGACCGACAGGTCCGACACCTGGATCATCTTGAAATCCTGCGTGTACCTCAGGCCAATGAGCTTTATATCGCCTGTTACGGTCGGCAGGTTTCTCTTCTTTCCCGGTCGCAGGACGAGGCCGTTTGAGACGGTGGAAACCTTGAGTGACAGGTCCTCGCTCAGCGCGAGCTCGAGCCCATCGAGCTTCATGTCGAACCGATAGTCGTCCACGTCGAGCCCGGCCAGGGTCATCTGCCCTTCCATGTTCATCGTTCCACCCGCGGAGGTTGCGCTGAAATCATGGAAACGAATCTGCTTCGCCCCGAGCACGACACGCCCGGTCACCTTGTCTATGGTGTCGGGGAAACCACTTATTGTGAACGATCCATCTTCCACATCGGCCTGTCCACTGAAGAAAGGATCATCCCACGCCCCCTTGATGCGGGCTTCGAACCGAACATGCCCGCTGCTTTTCCTGACAGGTCCCACGAGCTTGCTGACCAGGCCCAGATCGGCGATGCCGACTATCGCGATGTTGCCGATGCGTTCGAGACCGGCCGCTCCCGAGATATCGAACACAACTCGAGATCCCCTGAACCGTACGGGTGAGCTCAACTTGAACTTGTCGCGCCTTGCGACGATCTTCACGGGTCGCTCGTTCTTGAACTCGAAATCGTCGATGGCGAAGCGAACGGAATGGAGATCCGCGTAGCCGGTCAGCTTTGGCTGTGACGCCAGTGTCCCTTCCAGGGCCAGCTCGCCGGTCACCTGGAGTTCGGCCTTCTTGCCCTTGGTGTCGATACCCAGCACCGAAACGAGATCGATGTCGTACGCGAATGCCTCCACCTCGAAGCGTTCGGTTTCGAGATCGATCCTGCCGTGCTCCAGGGTCAGCAACCTGCCCGCGACGGAACCGCGGCCGAGCACGATTGTGTCGTCAAGCTCCAGCTCCAGGTGGCTCGCGCCGTACGTTCTTCCGTTGTACACCAACTCGGACAGGCGTACGTCGACTCGCCCGGTAGGATGCTTCATGGTGCCGTCAATAACGGCGAAGACCTGGCCCGTTCCAGACAGGCCCAGATCTTTTATGAGCGGATAGTCTATGATGGACAGATCCACGTTTCTCGCCACGCCCAGAAAATTCAACGCTCCGTCGCGCATCACCGCGCCGGTTATGGAGATTGTGCCCTTGCCCTTGTCCAGATCCAGGTGGTTGACGATGAGCTGGCCGTTCTCCCAGAGGAAATCAAACGAGTTCGCGCCGAATCGCTCACCCAGGATCGTCAGCTCGTCGTGATCGAGGGCGCCCTCGAGCCTGAAGTCATCCGGGCGCATGGTGTAATCGATGGCCACTTTTCCGTAGAGGTATCCCGACGGCGATCCATAGGGGGCCATGTCGATGTGAAACGATCTCGCCAGATCCCGAATGGCGACTCCGCGTGCTTCCACTTTGGCCTTGACGCGAACACCTTCTCGCCCACCGATATCAATGCTAACCTCATCGGAGACATAGAGACTGTTTCCACTCCTCACTATCAAATCGTTGAAAACCAGCTCTTGACCTTTGAAGGCCACTGAAGATCTCACGTGGTCGAAATCGAATCCGGAGAAGTTCATGTTCGAAAACGATACCTTCCCGGTTATCCGCGGATCCCCGTACCTTGGATCGGATATCCGACAGTGGACCGTGCCCTTTCCAGAAACGTCGAAATCGACGATCTTCTTTACATCGTCGAGGTCGAAACGTTTCGAGTCCGCGGTCAGCTCCCAGCCGCCCTCTCCATCGAGTTTGAATTTGAGGTCCACCGATACGTGAGTGTTTCCGGTGTGGACCTGCAGGTTCTTTGCGAACAGCACATTGTCGTTGATCTTCACCTTGCCCGTGACCGATCCGTGCGGGATATGCAGGAGCACGTTCTTGTTTTCTTTTCGGAAGGAGTCCGAGAAGACCGTGTGATCCGCCACGTCCAGCTTTTTCACGTCGGCATCGAGCTTGAGAGGATTGAGCTGCCCCGTCACGTGTACCGTTCCGGTCATCTTCTGCGTCACATATGCGCCGTCGAAGGTCGCGTTCTCCATCAGGCGCGCCAGCTCAACGCCCTGGAGCCCCACCTGGATATCGGCTGACAGCTTTTCGTCAAAGGCGATGTTGCCGTCCAGGACGAGCTTTCCCTGTGCAGTGAGCAGGTCCACCTGCGAGAACGCAACTCCCTGCGGGCCTGCGGATACGAGACCATCCAGATCGCCGATAACAAAATCGTCTACTTTGCCGCCCTTCAGGTGAACCCGTCCACGCGCGGAGATCTCCGGTTTGCCATCACCTTTCTTCCTCACCGACGCCTGACCGAGGAACCCGGCGGTTCCCTTCATCGAGGGCAGATCCACGGGCAACCTGTCGAGAATTTCCAGGGGAACCTCGAAGGAGAGATCCGCCACCGACGGCCCCTGAGGCCACAGGGGCACCGGAATGTGCGCGTCCCGAGCGCTCAATGTAGCATCGGCGATTCTCACCGAGGCATGACGGATATCGATGGCGTCGGATGAAATGGCGGCGCGGATCTCCAGGTCCTCCATATGTTCGTCCACGGATTCGTCGCCCTTGTCCCATGTCCCATGAGCTTTCTTGATCAGCCCCCGAGCCTCGATGCCGGTCTCGTCGCTGGTGATGTCCAGCCCCAGACCTTCGACCTCCAATCGCGCCCGCCCGACTCTTTGTGAATCGTCGACGCTCACGGCGAATGCGCCGTCGCTGACCGCCAGCACCTCGAAGCGCGGGAGCACCTTGAGATCGAATCCCTTGCCGTCGCCCACGCCCTTGTCATCACCTATGAGCTTCTCCAGCTTGTCGACGGTGGCCGCGTCGAGGGACACGCGACAGTTCGGAGAGCCCAGGTAGATCTCCTCTATCGTCAGTTTACCAGCGAACAGGTTGAGGACATCGGGGGCAAGTTCCGCTTCCTCGACGGTGCAGTGGATATGGCCCATGGTGTCGGACGCCACCAGGTCCCGCAGAACGAGCCGAGGCGGAAAGAACTCCAGGTCGATGTTGCTGAACTCGGCCACGAGCCCGAATTCTCTGCCCACGTAATCGCGAACCTTGTCCGAGATTGTCTTGGAACCGTGAGACGACGTAATCCATATCAGAAGACCGGCAGTCAAAAGACCGATAGCGATCACAAAAACGAAAAGGATTTTGCCAACACGTTTAAACACGCGCGACCTCCTTCTCGTTTAGACAAAACTTCAGACTGTTAATGAATGTAATCATCACGTCTATTATAGACGAATAGTCTTAACCACTTGAAATTCTTGGCTAATTTGATATTCTATCGCAACAGGATAGAGTCTTCTATGTGCTTGAAATTACTGGTAAATGTAGGATTATTTCCTACATGTAGGATAATGTGTTCGGCGTGTCTATTTCCTTGAACCACATGGCAAGAACATCCTCCGCGAGCTTGTTCTTCGGCGAAAACCCCGTGATCACCTCTTGGGTTTCGTCGTATGGATCTGAATAATATTTCCAGATGAACATGCCCTTGAACCAGGGTTCGTTGACGATCGCCTCGAAGATTGCCTGGTACGCATCGGCCTGGTATTCCTCATCGTAGACGAGCCTCGAACAATTCTCCGGCCACTCCCATGGCGCCAGGGCCGAGTCGCTTGCGCTCTTGACTCCTACCTCGGTGAACAACACAGGCCGTCCCCAGAAGTAAAAGAGGGCTTCCAGATCCAGGGCCACCTGTCGAGCCCGTTCGCGCATCACCGTGTATCCGTCCTGGGGTTTTGTCGCCAGCGGCCAGAAAGCATTGATGCCGATCATGTCCAGAGCATCCCAGAAAGGAACCTGGTCGACCTCGTCCCAGTTCGCCGAATACGTGAGGGGCCCATGGTATACTTCCCGCACCTTCTCTATAAGAACGCGCCACTTGTGGGGCCTGAAGTTGGTAGAGCTCTTGAACTCCACGCCGACGGAAAACAGATCGGCCCCGACCTCCTCGCCGAGCGCCGCGAAGCGCGTGATGAAACCCGTGTATGACTCGAACCACGCGTCCCATGCCCGGTCGTCTCCGGGATCGATCTCCCCTCGCCAATCGCCGGACATGACATAGATGTGAGGAATGATCGCTACCTTCAGCCCTTCCAATCGAGCCTGGGCGACGGCGCTCCTTATCATCTCCTCGTTCTTTTCCACCGGGATCTCGAAGTCGTGGAGAATATCGGTGGATTCGAGGTCATCCATCCGACCGAACGGAGTTATGGAGATCCAGGTTGCGCCGATCTCGGCGATCTGGGCTACGGCTATTGCACAGGAAGCGCTACCGTACCCTACATCACCGAGGCGTCCATCCTCGATCGGAGCAAGGGTGATTCCGTTGATGCGATGGCTGTTTGGCCGGTCAGGCGGCACCGGTGCGATGGCATCCAGAGCTTCGAAGCCCCACGCGGTATACGTGATGGACATTAGCAGGAAAACCAGGACTGGACCCACCCTCAACTATCGGTCCTTCCGTCATCGGCGACATTCGCAAACAGCATGTGTTCGCTGTCGTTTGAAGCGAGCTCCCGAGCCCGGGCGAGATAGCGGTCGGCAAGTTGAGGGTTGTTGCCCAGCGCGTTCAGGAGCCTGGCCGACTCCAGGTTGTACGTGAAGTGATTTCGGGTGTCGTGGCCCACCGCCAGGTGGCGAAAAATATCGGCGGCCTTCTCGATCTCATTTTTCTCCTCGTACAAACGTGCCAGGGCCACCGACGCCTCCGGATCGAGCTGATCGTGGTTGCCCTGGGATGCCTGGTGCTCCACCACCGCAAACAGGTTCTTCTCCGCCTCGTCCTTCCGGTCCATGGCCAGGTACGTAAAACCGATCTCCCTGATCACTCGGAAATCCGGGTGCATCTGTCCCATGAGCTCCACAGCTTTCTCGAGCGCCGCGAGTGAACGTTCCATCTCTCCCCGGTTCCTCAAGAACACCCCCAGATTGAGGTAGGGAGCGTAATGGTCGGGGATCTCCTTCGTGGCCGCGACGAGCACCTCATCCGCTTCCTCCACGCGGTTGAGATCGAGCAACAAACTGCCTTTCACCGTTACGGCGCCCAGCCGCATCTCGACGGCTTCCTCATCTTCCTTCGTGAGGGTCAGAAACTCGTCGATCATCTCCATGGATTCTTCTGACATTCCCGCTTGCGCCAGTTCCTTGCCCAACTCGAAGTAGGCATACCTGGGCTCTGCGCCCGGATCCTCGAGGCCCAGAACTTCCTTCATGATCTCGGCCGAGCGCGCGTGTTTTCCGTCGTGTCCAAGCAAGATAGCCTCCCGGAAAGAATCCGGCAAGGATGCGTACTCGTCCGCCTGAGCCTCGGTCCAGGTTCCGGCAATGACCGCCAGCAGATCGTCTTCGGTCATATCCTCGCCCTCGGCAGCCAGCCGTCTCGCCTCGTCCGCTTCGTAACGACCCCTTCGCTCGCTCGCCTCCTTTCGAATCGATTCGTCATCGCAGATCGCGGGAATATCGGCGAGGATCTCCCGGGCCTCCTCTACGTACCCTTGCACGGCAAGCTCATCCGCCTCCCCGATCCTCATGCGAGCAAGCTCCAGCCGGCACGCCTTCAACTTCTCGCGAACCTCCTCCGCGTCCCTTTGCCGCGCGTCCCGGGCCTTGCCGAGTGCTCGTTCGTAGGCCAGTCGTGCCTCTCCCCAGGCTTTCTGAGAGAAAAGATCGTCCCCGTCTTCACGGTTGCTCTCGAAAGTTCCACCGAACAGCTTGCTTAAAAACGACATCATAGCCTCGCGAAAGAAAGTTCAGAATGTTGTATCCGATCTGCGCCTGGATTCAAGGAAACACGACGGGCCTGGAGGGAACGCTGCTCCAGCCGGTTTTTTTTTAGCGTAGTTCCTCCCGATGCGGTACCTATTTACATCATGGGAAGGATATCCATAGAACCACCCGCGACGGTACACCTGATAGGCATCTGCGGAACGGGAATGGGAGCGCTGGCGGGCTTGCTGACGGCACGCGGTTTTACGGTCACCGGCTCGGACGCGCACGCCTACCCCCCCATGAGCACCGAGTTGAAATCCCTGGGCATCGAGATTATGGAAGGCTACCGGGCGAGCAACCTGAACCACGCCCCCGACCTGGTGGTGGTGGGCAACGTCTGCCGGGCGGACCATCCCGAGGCGGTCGGTGCGCAAAAACAGGGGCTCGAGTTCGCGTCCATGCCGAAAACCGTTCACGATCTTTTCATTCAAGATCGGCGCTCCATCGTCATCGCGGGCACCCACGGAAAGACCACCACGACTGCTCTGACCGCGTACCTGCTGGAGGCCACCGGCCGTGATCCTTCCGTGCTGGTGGGAGGCGTGACAGCGGATTTCGGTTCGGGATACAAACTCGGGCAAGGCCCCGACTTCGTGATCGAAGGTGACGAGTACGACAGCGCCTACTTCGAAAAGGTGCCCAAGTTCCTCTCGTATGCTCCGTCAGCGGCGGCGATTACGTCCGTCGAGCACGATCACATTGACATCTACCCCACGGCGGACGCGTACACGGATGTCTTCCATGAGTTTGTAAGGCTGATCGACCCTGGGCCCCTGGCAGTGTACGCCGGGGATGCCGACGCCCTTCATGCGGCGCGCGGCTTCGATGCTCGGGTTGTGGCCTACGGCGTCGAGGGGGATCCCATGCCGCCCGACACCAACTGGGTAGCGGCTCATCGAGACGACGGAAACTTCAACCTGCTGATCGACGGCGCCTCGAAGGGCACGTGGAAGACGGTCATGCACGGAACCCACAACCTGCGCAACACGCTCGCGGCGCTGATCCTTTCACACCACGCCGCCGGAATACCGCTCGACGAGTTGGCGACCGCGCTGCCCGGGTTCGGAGGGATCGCCCGTCGTCAACAAGTGGTGGCACGGCCGCGAGGGATCACGTTGTACGACGACTTCGCCCACCATCCCACCGCCGTCGAGGAGACGTTGCGCGCTCTGAAACGGTTGCATCGTGATAGCCGGTTGATCGCCGCGTTCGAGCCCAGATCGGCTACCGCGTGCAGGCGCTTTCATCAGCAGCGATACGCGGAGGTCTTCGACGCCGCGGATCTCGCAATCATCGCGCCGGTTGGAAGGGATCTTCCGGTGGAGGAGATGCTGGACACCGGGCGGCTTGCCGGCGATCTACGCGCCCGAGGCGTCGAAGCGGTCGCGGCTTCCACCATCGATGAGGTGGTCGACCTCATCACCCGGCGGGCCGAGTCGGGTGACGGCGTCGCACTTCTGTCCAACGGCGCCTTCGAAGGAATCCTGAACACGCTGGAAAGGGCGCTCGAATGACGCTCTCACCCGCACAGCTGGACGAGATCCTGGAGCGGGCGCTGGTCGTGGCCGGGCGGGCCGGAGATCTACTCCTCGAGGGGTTGAACAAACCGAAGGAAATCACTCACAAGGGGCAGATCGATCTGGTCACGCAATACGATCGAATGGCCGAGGAACTGATCTACGAGGCCCTCTCGAGTAGCTTTCCGGACATGGGCATGCTTGCCGAAGAGGGGGGCCAAAAAGGAAATACCGACGGTTCCGCCATGTGGATAGTGGACCCCCTGGACGGCACCACGAACTTCTCAACCGGGCATCCCATCTTTGCTGTTTCCATCGGGCTTCAAGATGAGGGAAGCCAGGTGCTTGGCGTCATTGGCATGCCAGCCCTCGGGATGACCGTCTGGGCACGCGCGGGGGGCGGCGCCTTCTGCAACGGCGAGCCGATCTCGGTTACGCAGACACGGGATCTCGGTAAATCGCTGGTGGCCACAGGTTTTCCGTACGACCGTCGCACGGTCGATGACGACAACACGAGGGAGTACAGAGCGTTCATGAAGAGCGCCCTGGGCGTGCGAAGATGTGGAGCCGCCGCCGTCGACATGGCCTTCGTCGCCAGAGGCGTCTACGACGGATTCTGGGAGCCGAGGCTCCATCCCTGGGATCTGGCGGCGGGTACCGCGATTATTCAAGAGGCCCGGGGCCGCGTAACCGACTACTTGGGCGAGGACCTGGATGTGCACCGGGGCTGGGTGGTTGCCTCCAACGGCATGATTCACTCATCGATGCTTGCGGTGATCGAGCGCGCTCGAACAACAGGTGCGCATTGATTTCATAGTTCCTTGCGCTCCATGACAGAATTGTCGTTGTTTGGGACAAACCTGCTGTGGTGGCCCGCCATCCGAAGCTGATGGACCATGACAACCGTTTGCGTACGTGTATGTTATCACAGAGTTTTTCTATCCCAATGCACATGACCGCGCACCTTGGCACCGACATTGCACAGTGCAATGGCATAACGCGGCGCTTAGGGTAGGAATTTAGAATTTAAGCCGCCTTACATAGCTTAATTAGATCTTACACAATTAGGCAGACCTTGACTTAGCTTATTTTTTCTTAGCGATTTGTGAATGCTCCTTCTCTTGTCTGGCTCGTCGCTGCCCGCCCTCAGCGACGGGCCTTTTTTTATCGATCCGCTCCAGTTCCGACACTACGATTTCCATTCTTGCTTCCATGTTTCATACCCCTCCAGTCGGCAAGACAAGTGAGCAAGCTGTGTGCCATTGCAGAACGAACTATCCAATGCATTGTTATCAATGACTATTTGGCCGGACCAGGGAAGGGGAAAAGTGCTGTATTATGGACAAAATGTCATCGTGAGACCCACTGGCAAAGGAAATATGACACGATAGCGAGGCCGAGTCTCTCGGATGTCGGATCCTTCGCCGACGCGGCAAACCAAACGCTACAGTTCTTGGTCCAACCGTGATATGCACAACCTCGATGTCTGATTCCGAAACGGTTGCCGAGACACCACCAGAAGAGGTCCAGGAGGAAGGATCTTCCTCCCGTAAGGCCATAACCTTGTCGGCCCTGGTGCTGCTGGGGCTCTTCGGCGGGGTCATCGGGATGTTTGTCGCCATGTCGGACAAGCCGAGTGAGGCGCTCGCGGACGCATCGGTAGATGCATCGGCCTCACAGTGGCTGGTTCGGGAAACAGCCGACGCCGGAGCGCCGACCATATCTCCCAATCCGGAGCCCACTGTGCCCGAAAACCTCGACGAGGACGCTCCGAGGTCGCCGGACGCGCGTATCCTCAAGGGCGAGGTCAAAAGCGGCGTACCGGTGATCAGGAACCTTTCGGGGCTCGGCATCTCCGCGAGCGACGCGCAGCTTCTCATCAATGCCCTGGACGGACTTTTCGATTTCAGACGCGCTCGCCCCGGACACAAATTCGAAATTCACATGGACAAGACCACCGATCACCCAGTCTCTTTTCGCTATGAAGCCTCCGTGACGGATATCTATGTCGTTAAAAAACAAAACGATATCTTTCACGGGAAGAAGATCCACATCCCAACCGTCAAGAAGATCAAGCTGTTCGCGGGCACCATCGCCAGGTCCCTGTATGCCGCGTTGGCCGATCTGGACGCGCACCCCACGCTGACCGGCAAGATCGCGGACGTGCTTTCCACCCAGGTCAATTTCTACAAGGAGCAACGCCCGGGGGACACTTTCCGTGTAATGGTGGAGGAAGAGAGCCTTGACGGTCATTTCCTGGGCTACGAGCCGGTCCTGGCCCTGGAGTACAACGGTGCCAGATCGGGAAAGAAGCGTTTCTTCGGATTTGCGGCCTCTCCAAACACGAACTTCACCTACTACGACGATAAAGGAGTGTCCGTTCCCCGATCCGCCATTCTGATTCCTCTACACTACACGCGAATCAGCTCACCCTTCGGGTTGCGCTTTCACCCGATTCTCAAGAGGAAAAAGTTCCACAACGGCACCGATTTTGCAGCCCCCAACGGCACGCCCATCTGGGCATGCGCCGCCGGCAAGATCACATGCGCGAGTAAACGCGGGGCAAATGGGAATCTGGTCAGCATCGATCACGGGGAGGGCCTCACCTCCCACTACGCTCACCTCTCCAGGTTCGGTCCGGGCATCAAGATCGGCGTCGAGGTCAAGCAGCGACGGGTCATCGGGTACGTGGGCTCCACCGGAAGATCCACCGGCCCGCATCTACACTGGGGCCTGAAGAAGAACGGTAAGTTCCTGGATCCGCTCAAGTACAAAATCCGCCCCGGCCGTCCTGTTGCACGCAAACACCGCGCCGCGCTCATGGCCATCATCAAGGACCGTGGCAAGAGGCTCGACAACAAACACATTCGGCCCCCGAGCGAACCCCTGGCCAAGATTCCCGAAACACACGACGGAGCGCTTGGTGTTGAAGATGATTTTTGAAATCTCGCCCAGGCGATGGGAGCGCCTACGGGGATAGGTTTTTAAGCTCTTCTTCCGTGGCCTCGCGAAGCGCCTCGATCTTGGCCTTGATGTGGATGATCTTCCCCGCGAGCGCGTGGATGAGCCGGACCTGCACATCGTTGACACGATCTTCGAGCACGACCATCTTGACCGTCTGGCCGCTTCCCGACATGTCGGCCTCGAACATGGAGCCGACCGTTATCTTCGCGCCTTGCGGCAAATGAGTCTTGGTGATATCCATGGTGGGACCGGAGTCGATGGTGCCGAAGGCTTTCTCCGGCGGCAGATCGAACTCCCTCTCATCGCCGACCTCCATCCCACGGACCGCCTCGTCAAGCCCCGGAAGCATCCCGCTCTTGCCGAAGAGGAACACAAGCGGTTCGCCACGACCCGCGGAGGACTCAATCATCTCGCCCTTCTCCGTGGTGATGGTGTATTCCAACGTCACCATTTTCCCCTCTTCCACTTTCATCGCAACCTCCTGCAACCATTGACCTTACATTGGCACTGACAACGCTTAGGAAAGTGAGACTATACATCCTGGGGACTTCCTTGCCAAGACCGGCGTCGTCTGGTTAAGGTTCGTTTGTTCGAACTAGAGAAACCCAAAACGGACTTATTTAAAATGTCGTCGCCCTCTTCATCTTTCATCGCACGAGCTGCGTTCTTCATGCCGGTCTTGTTCGCGGCCGTTTTCCTTTTCGTGGGCCTCGGCGAGTTCGGTCTCTGGGAGCCGCAGGAGATCGATCGCGTCAACCTCGGTGAGCAGCTTCGAAAAGGCCAGGCGCCCACAGAAACAACGGCGATAGGCGGCACCAAAATTTATCCCGGCGAGCGCCTCTCGGCGCTGGGCTGGTTTTTGGGTGGGCACAGCGAGCTTGCAGCCAGGCTCCCCCTCGCATTACTCGCGTTGCTCACCCTGTTGGCTCTCCAGCTGTTACTGGCGCCCCTGGCCGGTCGGCGCATAGCCGGTTTCGCTGCGTTCGCGTTTGCCGCGTCCCCCATATTGCTCTTTCACGGAAGACAGGTCACCTCGTGGATGCCGCTCCTGTGTGCGGAGACCCTCTCCGTGGGCGGCCTCGCGCTCGCCTCGTTTTGCGAGGGGAAAAAGACCTCGGTAGTAGGAGCCGCGCTGGCTGTTCTCGGATTGGCGCTCGGCTGGATTACCGCCGGCCTGCTGGTGGGCGTGACCGTACCCACCGCCACGATCCTTCTCACCCTGGCCCTCAACGGCGACGTGGCGAAGATCTTCTTTGCCGGAGACGACGTGCCCATGCGCAGGCCGATCGTGATTTACGCGACAGCGGCAGCGGTCTTTCTCTCCGTTTCGGGTTTCGTCTTCGCGATCCTTTCCGATTCGGCCGATATCCCTTGGATCACCGGCGGTATCCCGGCCAAAACGGCGGTTGTGAGCTTCTCGTTTTCGCTGGAGCGACTGGCCTTCGGCTGGTTCCCCTGGATTGCGCTCGCCCCGATCCTGCTGACGACCGTCATAAACCCCCGGTACGCCGGCGACCCCCACGCCCGGCTGAGATTGCTGGCGATATCCGGCATCGTCGTCGGCCTGGCCGTGCATACGTTTTACGTTCGTTTTCACGGGCCGGCGCCCCTGTTCCTCCCGATCCCCGTGGCCCTCGCCATCGCTCTCTCAATTGAAGATCTGGAGTCGAGCAAAGTGCCCCATCTCCTCGGCGGTCTCCTGGCGGCCATGCTGCTGGCAATCATGTTGCGCGATTTCGCCCAGCGCCCGGAGGCGATCCTGGAGGGCTTCGGGTGGTCCGATCTCAAGGCTCCCAAAGACTTCAAGCCCGTGGTCCACGCCATCATCGCCTCAATACCATTTGGGATTATGATCATTCTCGCGGGCTTCGTCGGTGCGGGCGAAAAGGGTAGATCCAGATGGCGCCCGGTTCGGGCACGCATCCTGTTCCCGCTGGCCGCCATCGGTATCGGCGGCTACATCTCCATGATTCTCGTGCCCCAACTGTCGATCGATCTTTCCTCCAAGCACGTGTTGAGCAGCTACGAGGAGTTCGCCGATGATGGTGAGCCGCTCGGAGTATTCGGCTCGGCTCAGCTCCCGGCGGAGGCGACCGCGCTCAAGAGTCGCGCGGAATTGCTCAAGTGGTTGGAGCGCTCCGATCGCGCCTTCGCGTTATTTCCTCCAAAACACCTGGCCGGCCTGGATCGCGAGCACAGGGAAAAAACCGGCGAGCACATCTTCGTGCTGGACGCCAAGAGCGATCGTCACCTCCTGGCCGTCAGCAAGCCCAAGAAGAAGGAGAAGAACGACAACCCCATCGTCAACTTCGTCTTCTCCAAACCGTCTGAAAAGGCGCCGAGGCACAAGAAAGAAATCAATTTCGACAACAAGATAACGATGCTCGGATGGGAGGTCTCATCCGTTTCGGGCGCAAAACACCTCGAGAAGGGCAATGCGTTCGATCTCATCACCTACTGGCGCTGCGACGACAAGCTGGCGGCAAACTGGAAGGTATTCATCCATATCGACGGACCGGGCCCCAGGATTCACGGGGATCACGAGCCCGTCTCGGGCATCTACCCCACCAAGGAGTGGCGCCCCGGAGACTACATCGTTGATGTGCACCGAGGAAAAGTGCCGGCGTACCAGGAGGCGGGCATGTACAAAATCAACCTGGGCATGTATCGCGGCAACACCAGGATGAAGGTGCTGGACGAGCCCAAGGCAAGGGAGAACGCGGTCAATCTGGGAAAGGTATCGTTGAAATGAGGTATCATCGTTGAAGTGAGGTATCGATGACAGACGACAACACCAGGTCCTTTTCCGATCGCAGGAGCCGGGAGAGGCACGATATCAAGGTCGACGTGGATTTTCGGCACGGCGACACCTACCTCTTTTGCAGGTCCGGCAATATCTCTGAGATGGGGATCTTCCTCGTCACTCCTACACCGCTGTCCGCCGGATCGAGAATGGAGCTCAGCTTCAGGATCCCGGGCAACGAGGCGCCCATTATAGTCTTCGGGCAGGTCATGTGGGTTCAGAGCGGCGAAGGCGAGGGAGAGACGGGGATGGGCGTCAAGTTCATCGATCCCTCCCCCGAGACCAGCGCGCAAATAAAGGCCCTGATACGCACAATCGCCTACCTGGAATAACGAAGGAGAGTCGTTGTAAGCAAAGGGCGCTTTTTCGGGAGGCCGAGGGCCTGGAAAAGTGGTTGAAATACTGAACACATGCATAGAAATCGGACTCGCGAGTGACAAATTGAGACCCCCGGGTCATCGGATCGGCACTCGGGAGTGGCAAACGGGGAGTCGCTACCGCCAGGATCGGCCTCGCGAGTGGCAAACGGGGAGTCGCTACCGCACGGATCGGCACTCGGGAGTGGCAACGGGGCAGTCGCTACCGCACGGATCGGCACTCGGGAGTGGCAAACGGGGAGTCGCTACCGCACGGATCGGCACTCGGGAGTGGCAAACGGGGACCCCCGGGTTGCCGGATCGGCCTCGCGAGTGGCAAACGTGGAGTCGCTGGTTGCCGGATCGACACTTTGGTCTGTGCAGAAGCGGGGTCTGGCACTGACACTTGACACTTTGCAGAAGCGGGGTCTGGCACTGACACTTGACACTTAGCCTATTCCCAATACGCCGCGTTTATACCAAGGCCACCCAGAGAAGACTACCCAGGTGCGTCCCCCCGTTTCGACAGCGGTGCGAGACGAACCTCGATTTTCAAAAGTGATGATTATTGATTAAGTGTCAAGTGTCAGTGCCAGACCCCGTTTCCCCGTTCCGTTTTCGAGCGCACGGATCGACCTCGGGAGTGGCAAATGGAGAGTTGCTATCGCCCGTTCACGGAATACAATCGCTCTCCCACCAGGTGATTTCACCGACGCTGATGTCACCGTCACCACCCGACGCGCCGAGCACGTCCATGTCGCCGTCTCCGTCCATGTCCGCCGCGTATACCGACCTGACGCCTTCAAATGCACCATCCACCGTATGCTCGGTCCAGGCGATACCGTTGCCGGCGGTGTTCTC
>SDBV01004381.1_pt1 | contig 20390 bp, 21 predicted proteins | sample 2277081 | NCBI WGS metagenome assembly SDBV01 (sample SAMN10402039, study PRJNA504765) | marine sediment metagenome | isolation source: marine sediment core GS10_PC15, 223 cmbsf | place: Arctic Ocean: Southern Knipovich Ridge | collected 2010 | reverse complement strand
CCCTAATGACATATTTGAACATTTGACAACCAATGTCCCGGACTACAACCCGGCATCAAAAATCTCGATGCTACAAATAATAGAAATCAGCGGGTTAGACGTTGCTATCTGGGCCTTACGGGCAATTATTGGCAAGAAAAAGAAGCGTAAAATCGCATTAGAATTTACAATAGCGTGTGCTGAACACGTGTTGCCAAACTTTGAGAATCTTTACACTAATGACAACCGTCCCCGCAAGGCAATAGAAGCAGCAAGATTGGTGTTGATCTCAGACACAAAGAAAAATAGAGAATTAGCATATAGAGCGTATATGCCAGCACATGCAGCACTTTTCGTAGGAAATTCATCAGGTGATGCAAGGATACGTGCGGCAGCATCTGCTGCATCTATTTCAGCATCTTATTTAGCACATGCAGCAGGAACAGCAGACGCAACTATTTCAGTTGGTTTGTCAGATGAAGCGGCACTATATGCAGCTATTTCAGCATCACAATTAGAAGCCGTAAAAGGGGTTCAGATACGCCCTTCACCAGTGAGGAAATGGCAAAAGCAGAAATTAATTGATATATTAAAAGGAGAAAAGAAATGATTAAATACCTTACAAGGGAATTATTGTTGTGGTTCTATAATAATCACAAAATAGCAAGGGACAAAGAGGGGGGAAAAGTACCGTATAAAATCTTTTATAGCAGGTTCTATACGTCATATAAACGAACCGGCAACACGAAATTTATAAAAGAAGTTGAATACAGGTTGCGTCTTATAGAAAAAGACAAAGAAGATACCTTAGACAGAATCAAAGCAATGCTATAATGTTTAATATATTAGAAATACGTGAATATGACGGTGCATCATTTAGCAAAAAGTTCGCTCCGGTTAAACTGCTCAAAACGTCGAGGCGGAGAATAATTCGTTCTTATTTTTTGAGACATGGGATAATCCTTTCTCATAACGAGACATTGAGAATATTTGAACACAATGGTATCAAATACGCTCTAAAACACCTAAGAGATAAGAATCCTAACTGGGGGACAGCTACTTTGACTGTAATGAGATTGCCAGATGATTTTAAATTTCAATGAGGAGAGAATATGGAAAAGATTTTAAAGATAATTCATATAAAAGAACTTAGTAGTACAGGCACTATCTATTGTAAAACTGAGAACGATAGACCAATCTATTATAATGATGGTGGAGTGGTGAAATTCATTAACCAAATCAACAAACAATTGAAACGTGCCCGCAAAATAGAGAAGAAATACAAAAGACTTAAAAAAAAGTATGAAAATACAGAAAATCTACGCTGCCTAATTGATTCTGCGATAGAAGATACACCCACAAGGAATCCCGTATGGTTTAAGAAATGTTCATGCGGATACTATGCACTAATAGGAGACCTATGCCCTCATTGTAATAAGAAGGTGAGATTATAATGACACTGTTTAGGGTTCTCAAAGTTCCAATGCAGTCTTAACCAATTCCGGCATACGCCTAATATATCTTTCTTCATCCGGTCTTTTCGCATATTCTGGATATTTATAATCCAGGGGTTCAATTGGCAAACAAGCGGGCAACGATACCGCCCTATAAGTGATAAGTGCTGCGATCAAAGCGGGCCTGTCAGGGATTAGTATTCTGTCATGGGCACGCATAAAGGTATCAACCCTTTCAACTAATTCAGCATCAAGAGTTACGCTAAATTTCTCAATAGAAGTTATCCCAGGTGGAACCCTGATTTTGTTAATATGTTTAACCGCTGCTAAATCGAATGATTTTAATGTAGTAAGTGCGAATGCTACCGCCTGATATGTGGCTATCTTAAAACCAAAATTATCATAAAACCATCTTTTTATTATATTCAAGTCGGAATACGCACTTTTATAGACTTGGATAATTCGTTTACTCATAATCCATTATTTGATTATATGCTTGGTCAGTATTAATAGCGTAACTCGCATACATAGCAGCTACACGTGTCATATCGGGAGGGCGGTTTTCCTTATTGCATACCTCGCAATAAGGGTAACGCAGGTAATCGTAGGTATGATGTATTTTAATTGTATGCCCATCTTCAATTGCTTCTACCCCACAAGAAACGCAAGGATAATAAAGCAAGTAATTCTTATCAAATATATCAGCAGCTGGTGGCAATATCCTATTCATCATATCCCTCATTGCTAATAGGGAAGCCGATGCGTTGGTATCGGATGGATTCTTTTTCAGTTCATTAGTTATTGTGCGGACATTTTTAAAGGCATTCGCAAGTAAATTCTTGTAATTCTTTTTCGTTGGCGGGAGTACCCTCAACTCAACCGCACTCCATCTTCCTACTTCATCTAATATCTTTAGGAACTTTTCTTTATCACAATCGAGCCTTTCAGCCACTGTCTTTGCTCTACTTAAAATATACGTTTTAGTTTTTAACAATTGTGCCATTTCCCTTATTGTCAATCCCGAACTACTCTTAGCCATCACACAACCTATATCAAAGTACCTTTCAGCCTCCTGACGAGGATATTCTTTCGCAGCCGATACTAATTCATTCAATGAACTAACTATCTCCTGTGGATGAGTTCTGTCGTTATATTTCTCTATATTGGGAGTAGAGACAACAAAATGATTATGCTCGTCCGATTGGCTTTTATGTGTTGACATGATTTACCTGAATACGTCTTGATACTGTGGTTGCCTTAATTCTAATTGACGTTTATATGTCTGTGGAGATTGCCTTACTCGTCTTTTAGGGTATTTAGGCAATAGTTGTTCTCTAACCATTTTAGCATGGAATTTCTTTAATGCGTATTGGTATCCCCTATCTTCGGGCGGGAAATCTTTGATTTTAATATTAATATATGGATTTGGGTTATAAGCTCTTTCTTCCGGCCATCTTAGATTAACTATAAATCTCTTGCCTCCCTCTCTATTTTGGTTCACTGTTATATCAAGTGAACCTTGCAAGCCTTCGCCCAGTGCTATGGCGGCGTAATACTTGCCAACGTCCTTCCTGAATGCCTTTCTTAATCTGTCATATTCTTCTGCCCTGCCTGTTTCCTGATATATTGGCTTATATTTACCAGTTTCGATGTATTCATCATAAGCCGACATATCTCCACGAGCAACAATTCTGATTAAATCTTCGTTCCTCTTAATCCATTCATCCGCTTTCTTTATGCTTTTTCCCTGTTTATCCGGCAACTCTGAACCATTGAAAATATCTTGAATAGCATATTTAGTGTCAGTTGCATTATTGTAAAAATCTTTAAACTGTGGGTTATAATTCTGTTGCCAGATCAAATCCTGTGTGCTTATTTTATTCTTACCACTTTTCCACAACTTACCTTTGGATATATTATACCCATTACCCGAACTAAGCAAAGTTTGCATGAAATCTCTTTTATCATCCTCAGTGCGGGTAGGGTTAAACGTCCCGACAAATCTTTCATTTGAAGCGATCACATCTTCAAGATCACGGCTAAATAATGCGTAACCAATAGCATTGCCCAACCCAAATTCTTTTCTTAATTCGTTACCTTTAGTATCTTGATGTTCATTGGCAGCTAATTGAATCATTGCTCTTGTAGTTAATTTAGCGAATTGCGGCATAACTAATTCAGGTACTTTATCAATGATAAAATTCATTATACCCGGCCGGTCTGGCTTTATACCTTCTATACTCCGCACTATTGAAGAAACTACAAACGGATCGAAATAACCGCCGAATGATTCGTCCGTAGCGAAATTCTTATCTGTCATAGCAGATAATATACCATATTCTACGGCAGTCCTAAATGTCTCGAGGCTCTTGCGTGTAACACCAAATTGTTTTAGATTGTCATAAGCGATCCCATCCCACCAACTCCATAGTTTCTCACGTGCTGTTTCTTTTAATTTAATTGAATTCTCATCTTCCTTGTCACCCCAAGAAGCGGTCCAATCAAGAATATCTAATATATCTTTAAGCCCGGGTATCCTCTTTTCACCGCCTAACATCAAACCGACTACGCCCATAGTAGCTAAAGCTGCCAAACCCCTTATCCGTGGAGTGTCAGCAGCACCACCGGCCCTTCCTAACATATCTCCCCATAAATATACAGCCCTGAAAGCAGGGCTCCACATAGTCATTAAATTACGTCCCAGCCAACTTGTCGCTACTTTTCGTTCAAGAGGGCTACGCCATTGTATTGAGTACCTACCCTGTGTCAGAGAAGCAAAAGCCGCAGCATCATTAGTCAGTTTTCCTACTCTATCATTGAATGATAGTCCGTCTAATTCCTTCTTCATAGCACCAGCGTACATCATAGCCGATTCCATTCTGTTTATATATTCACCACCACGTTGGACGAAGAAGAATTTATCTGCTCTGGCTTTATCCCAATCTCCTTCTAATTGTGAAGTGGGAGCATCGGCGGCCATTCTTCTCTTTAGTAATTTCTTATGTACGGCAGATAAAACTTTGTCATTCTTAAATAAATCCACATTATCAATACCCTTATTTATTCTCGCTGAAATATCGGCGAATGGTTTGATTCTTGCAATGGTTTTGTCATTCAGCATACCAGCCGTTTTAAGTGCGATATGAACACCAGTTTTAGCCGCAGCAGGGACACCTCTTACACTTGACCATCCTGCGAGATTAACTAACATAGCAACTGACTGTACGGCTTGCGATACGTTCTTAACACCCGAAAGTGCGTTCCCACTTAATACTTTAACCGAGAATGCCAAAGCAGTCAAATTAGCTGCATGGGCAAATTTTTGTGTTGTTTTGTCCAATGCGACATGATTAGTTATATCACGACGTAAGTTAATGAGATGTTCGTTCCACTCATTTTTAATACCCATATCAGCATTATCTGCTAATTGTCTGTCAATTTCCTTTAATGTATGGCCACGTGATATTGCGTTTGTACCCATAGCTATCTCAGAATCATTAAAAGCCATAATCGTTTTTAACCAGTCATTCGCTGTGTTGGGTGTCATACCCCTTGAACCACGTGGTGTTGAGAATTGTGGTGGCCTTGATAATAAAGTATAGCTCAGTAATTTCTCTATATTACGTTTAATATCGTTAATTTCCATATTGCCTTGCTCGGCTCTGGACATAATCTCAAGAGCTTGTACTGTTAGATCATCGAGTTCCTTAAATTGCGGGTTAACCTCTGTCATAACATGATTATCGTTAGATTGTGAAGGGTCTCCGTCAGGATCGAACTTCTCCCGCAATTTCACTTGTTCTGCCTTAATTTCAGCCATCCCTTCTTTAATCTTCGTGACAAACTTCGCCCGCCCGCCTTGCATTTGGAGAACCCGTTGAATTGTCGTCTTTATCTGGTCACTGCTTTGACGTAAAGTCAAACCGGGGCTATTTACATTTATTTTGTCGTTCATCCGTACTTTAACTCTTTTAACCGCCTTGCCCGATAGAGATATAGGGTTATCATCTACATCTACCTTTTGACCTTGTTTATTGACAGCATCTATAATCCAGTTTCCATCACCACTTCGTTCAATGTTGTGTTCACTGACAAACTTATCCCTCGCAGCGTCTAAATTTTTCTTAGACTTAAACATCATTATATAATCAGCCCTGCTGTCGTGAGCATTTACCCTACTATTTTCCATTGCACTTCCGTCTTCCTTAATTTTATCCGCTATTTCATAGACACTGAAATAATAAGGCTTGTTTTTCTTAAACCCAGTATATGCGTTGAAGTGTTGCTGTGCCGCACTTTGAGCTAAAAACGCTTCGGCATTCTCAATAGCTTTTAGTTTGCCGCTTACACTCTGATATAAGCCGTCTTGATTGGCTTTATTTGTTATTAATCTTGTTTGTTCACTTGTTAACTTTTTTAATTCAGCGCTGGCTATCACTAATTCCTTATATTTCTTGAATTCTTCCTTCCTCAGTCTCTTTTCTTGACTGATTGCTTTTCTCTCACTTAATAATCTCTTGTAATCAGGATGTTCTTTACCCTTTGCCTTTATCTCTTCATTGATTAGTTTTATTTCATCCGATAATCTTTTAGATTCCGGGTGTATAGCACCCCTTGCCTTTATTTCTTTCTTTATTTCTTTCAGTTCATTCATATTTGCTTCATATTCTTCTTTGAAACCAATAAGTTCTGCTTTCGTTGCCGCCATTGTCTCAGGTGTTATCTGGTACTTATCAGATAGCATACCTTCAATTTCAAGGGATGAGGTTTGGTTCATATACTCCCGCCATTGCTTGTAATTAGGCAACAAAGCCGCAGCATCTGATCCACTTAAATCACGGGTGTCTGTTAATCTCTGGCTACTTCTTTGTATTGCATTAACTACATTTTCATCTGCAACAGCGTTTCTGATAGCTAATGATTTCTCATTCGGGGTTAGGCCGTAATTATTCTTAATAGTAACTACATCCTGATAAACGCTCCAATTAGCATCGGCAATTAAGCCTGCTAATTTCACATCAGGCAAGTTCTTGGTGAATTCCTTTAGAGTTTGATTAATACTGTATTCTACCATATTACCACGTGTATTACCCTTGAGCATTTCCTGCATTAATGGATAAGCGTTTATTTTATCAACGTCCCTGAATCCCAAAGTCAAAGGGTCAAATGACGTTAATTTTCTTATCAATCCTGTACCAAATACATCATCCTGTTTCTTAGATAATACTAATGTTTTTTTAACAAATTCCTCCCCTGCTCTTGCTATATTAGAGCCTTCCGGCAATTTATCTGTATATCGTGCCAATGCAGGGCTTTCGAAAATTGAGGTCAGTTCCATAGCTTTGCCTTGTGCTATTATATCCGGTACATCTAATGCACTTTTGATATGGGGTGGCACGAGCATCCTAAGTCCCGGTTTAAGAGCCATCCATTTCATACCTTTAATTCCTACTCCGCCGATAGAACCAAATAATATCGCTTCTTTATAAGGCTTCCATTCATCATTATCAGGCAATAGCTCATAGGACAACAGCCCACCCGTAACAGCAATAGCACTACGCCCCACATCTTTTAACGTTTCTCTTATTTTAACTACGTCTTTTCCTAATTTTCCTGCCGCTATTTTCCTGTTAATTGCTGCTATTTGTTTATTTGTGCCATTAATAATTAAATCTTTACCTGCCCCTACATCATTAATCAAATTCTGATCTACACCTGCATCCTTTAATATCTCACGTACCGAATAAAAATCATCCGCACTTGTTATTTTGATCTGGCCTGCTTTACCCTCGATGTTCAATCCTTCAATATTAAGATTCTCAATCTCTTTTAATAAATCTAAGCCAGCTAAATACTTCTTAGTGAACTTGTCATCTTTTGGTTTAATAAGTGATCTATAAGTTTCTACTTCGGGCACTTCTTCCTTTATAACGGCTTGTTCTACAACCCTGTCGCTTTCACGGGCTATAATATCGTCTGGATGTGTGCGTAATGGTTGATTTGTAATCTCTGCCTGTGCTAAAGCATCTACATAATCATGCGGCGGCACTTGTTCAGCTACATCACGGGACACAGCAGCGTCATACCTTTGCTGCGGATGAACAACTGGTTTCATAGTCGCTTCAATCCTTTGAGTTTTTGTTTGCCCGGCTAATGCAGCCAGCTCATTTATTGCGGATTCTAATTGTTGTACTTGTGCTTCATTTAACTGCTGCACCTGCTCTTCCGGCCTGGCCACTGTTTCCACCGGTTCTTGTATTTCGGTCGTTTTTTCTTTGGCTTCTCCTTCAACTCGTTCTCCTCCAGTTTTTGCAGATTTACCTTGCTCATCAACTCCCTCTTTAAATTGTTTTAAAAAATCCTCATAAGTCTTTAATTTGTTTTTCGTAATAAATTTAGTTTTAATTTCACCAAAAGTATCCGTTTGTATCTTGAATATATTAGCAACAGTCTGACGTGCCTTAGTGTCGTCCAGCCCCTTTGTTTTCAAAGTCTCAACAAATTGCTCGAATATAGCACCACGTTCATTATAAGCCAATATATCAGCAATGGCTTCCTCACGTGAACCTGCCTTAAACTTATAACCATCTACTCCGGCTACTCTATTCTGATATATAGGGCCATCCTCCAAAAATCTTGAGGGTACATAATCCCCTTGTCCTATTCTAACTAACACATCAACTATTTCACTTATATTCGTACCTGTACCATCTGTATCAGTGGCGGCCTTGTAAACGTCCATCAAACTTTCGGTTGTCTCTGGTTTGTTCCATGTATTGATTTTCTTTCCTAAATAAGGATCGAGTTCTTTCGGTGCGAGAACTTCATACTTTTTAATTGCCGTTTTAATAGCGTCGCTACTGGTTTTTTCTGATTGTAGCTTCTCTAACTTCATCCCAATATCTTGGACTGTCTGTGATTTATAACCAGGTTGGCCTTCTACGGTTAATTCTTTCTGGACAGAGACTTCATCAGGTTCCGGTGTCCTTCCGGTTGTTTCGCTCTTAATATGATCGACATTTTTAGTATAAAACACTTGCTTGCCCTGCGGATCAGTTGCCATTTGAAGCACTGCATTTTTAATATCAGCCTGTTGGGCATCCCATATTTTTTTAGCCACTGGATCATCAATCGGAGCCGAACCTTTACCAAAAGCAGAAAATTCCTGAGCTGCTCTTAATCGTGCGTTGGCATCTTTAATCATCTCGATAGAATTAATAGCCTTATTCTCGGCAGCGACATCGCCTGCTTTAATTAAACCTTCATCTTGCAATACTTTAATTAATTGTTCGGGCGTATATATATCGGCATTCTTAGATAAGTAGTTGAATACTTTCTCGCCCGTGACACCTTGCTTTCTGATTGATAACGCATTCTTAACACCTTTGAATGAACCTGGCGGAGTTGCTATTTCAAACACAGCATTCATAACACCCGACATTACCATCTGTGTCCCTATCTGCTCTGCTATCTGCATTGGTGTAGGTAAAGGCTGACCTTCCGCAATATCTATGCCTAATCTACCAAACGCTTCTACTCCACCTATGCCGGCTTGTCTTATGCCTGTCTGTGCTATGTACTTCATCAGTGGTTTGACTACACTTGTTGCAGGATTTAATATTACAGGTGCAAATTTTTGAGCTAATTTCACAGCAGAACTCATCCCAGCAGCGCCGGTTGCAGCTTCTAAAGCTGTTCTCCCGATAGCCCCCGCAGGTGTATATTCACCTGTAAGAGCTTTCTGAACATTCTCGCTTAAATAAGGAGTAGCACCTCCTATCACACCCGCAGTTCTTGCAAGGGCCATGCCTCCTGCACCCACTGCACTTCCTATCCCGACAGTGCCAAGAGTAAAGGCAGCAGCTTGTGCTGTTTTATTAGCCATATCGCCCCACATTTCCCCTGATGCGTATTCACCTCCAGGCTTGCCGTACCGGCGATCCATTGGCAGCACTTTCTTGTCTTGACCAAATTGTTGAGCTATCCTGGCTAAGCCTGCGAATGGGTCTTGGACTAACCCCTCCACGAACCCACCGCCAAAACCCTTTTTCTCTAAGTCCGCCCTCGTTTGTGCTCGTGCCTTTTTCGTAAATGATTCTTCCGTATGCTTGTTTAAAGTGACCCATGGTGGAAGAAACATCCCTACATCAACCTTTAGCCCTTTATAATCTTTAATCTCCCTCCGTCTTTTAACATCGGTTGCCTCAATCCGGCCATCGTTATCAATATACGCAACAGGGAGTGTTTCGGTCTGCATCTTACCGGACTTATCTGGGTATCGCCTAAAGAGATAATCGCCATCTTTTGTCCGGTCTCTGATTATAGCACCGGAACGCAGCCCGTCTTGAAATTTAGCTATTTGTTGTTGCCTCGTACCCTCGAATGGTTTACCGTAGGGAAAGTCTGATGCTTGATATACTTTTTGGGGTGGTAAATTATTCTGAATGACATCGGTATATGCTCTTTCTAAATCATTTGCGGTTGTTCCGCCTTCCAAATTAGGGTTAGGGATTGGCAGTAATGCCTTGCCTCGTTCATCTACTTTGAATGGAGATTCGAGTGGTAGCTGGGCATTGATTTTGGCAAGAATGTTTTCGCCATTGACTGGCAACATGGTAGTACCAGCCGGACGAGGCTTATCTTCTTCACGAACAACAAATTGCTTCAAATATTCGTCATCTTTATTCCCAGAATAATATCCAGCTTCTGACGCTTTCTCCAATTTTTCCCGTTGTTCCCGTTGAAGTCTGTAATATCTATCCGCAGCACTTTCATACTTAGGAGGAGACATGAAATAATTGCTGATATGTTGTGGCATAATTTAATAAATTAATGGCGAAAATTTAAATAAAAAATTTTGTACTTGCTGTGCAATTGCTGTTGCCATATATTGTTCCATGCGTGATTCATTCCTTAACCCGTCACCGCCATCCATGATAGCCCCTTTATACAGCTCCTTTTTATTTGCTTTGACAAATTTAGACGCATAGGACTTTATATCTCTAACTAAATCTGTTGATGCTGTGTTCTTCCCAAATACTTTTATTGTCTCAGTGTATGCAGCACCAAACTGATCTATTAAGTTAATATCTTTGTTAGCATAATACTTATCTGTATCATCTATTGAATATAAAGAAAAGCCTGCTTGTAAAGGAAACTGGATAATACTACCAGTACCAGGATATTCCTCGAATTCATTTGCATATCTCCCGCCTTGTTTCTTCTTCATCTCTGCTACAATATAAGATAGAGCAGATGCACCTAATGAAGCATTACTTACCCATTCATTATCAACTACATTAGTAGTTTCCGGCAGTTTCCATTTACCACCGCCTGTCATATTATTATCAGTCCACTCAACCAAAGCATCATTAGTAAATATCTGTTCGGCTGCTGCTCGTACCCACTGTGTTGTTTCAGAACTGCCTGGTGAGGGTAAACGAAGCAATGTTTCTAACGACAATCCCGTACCTCTACCACCAGTGTTCCAAACTGTTAAATCTATCGCATTGGTAGATGGATTTATTATAGGTATACTGAAAGAACCATTTCTTTGTGTACGTGCTCTCGGAGTCCTTAGCTTCTTTACTGGCAAAGGAGGCACCTTTTGACTATAAGCGAAACTCTCATACTGTGGTGGTTCTATTATTGGCCTTACGAATTTAGACGGATCGAATTGTGGTGGGGGGGCGGGGCCAAATGTAGGTGTCGCAAGTCCAGCCGCAAGTGATGTTCCATGTGGCGTGCCCGTGAATACATCGGCACGTTCTTTTGCTATTCCACGGCTTTGCGGGCTTTTCCCTTGTATTAATCTATTATACTCTTCATTTCTTTGATTTATCTCATTTACATAATCTTCTCGTGCTTTAAATGATTGTAGGTAAGCCTCATTAAACGGATCAATTTTTTCAGCGTTTAGGGCCTTAACATATTCATCAAATCCTTTGCTTGCTTCTGCTTGTGTTTTGCCACTCTCTTGAACATAGAAACTACTTCCAGGCCCAGATGGAGGTGTTACCGTCTGCCCCCCCGGGAATGATAATTGCAGTGGTGGTGATCCTTGAGTGCCTGGTGTAACTTGCAAAGATGGTGTTCCCTGAGTATCCGGTTCAACTTGCAAAGATGGTGTTCCTAAGTTTTGATTAAATTCCAACGCTGAATCGGGCTGCAATGCAGGGGATGGTCCGCCACCTCCTAATGGAAGTGGCAAATAAGATGAACCATATTGGTACGTATCAAAATTTGGGAATATTGTCCTAAATTCCTGTTTCTCCTTTTCACTTAATTGCTGTGGCATCACATCCTCCCCATTAAATACGAGGACATACCGGGCCGTCGAAACATATAAGGTCTCGCATAATTCAACGGTGGCATATTAGCGGGACGTGTAAGCGGTACATTCGGTGTGAAAGGACGAGTTAATGGTACATTAGGCTGGGAATTGCCAATAATGTTTTGTGATCTTGTATCAGGTCTCTTTAATGAACCACCATATTGATAATTAATATTAGTGTTCAATGGATTTTGCAAGAATTGGTACTCCGTAGTTGTCGGGTCTCTATATATTCCTCCGGCAGGTGCAATTCTTGTGGCTCCTTCCGATACCATCGCAGCTCTTGTTGGGTCAGAAATTTTAGCCGATTCTATCACCATATCGCTCCATAACTTTCTTGCTTGTTTATTAGCCGCAACTCGCCCCTGCAATATAGAAGTCATTCCTTTAACACCTAAAGCCATCCCACCTAAAACCGGATTTTGTAATACTGGCATATTAATTCTCCTTATGTAGTATTTTCATTTGTCATACCCATGCTCTCTAATAACGACCCACTGCCCCACATTCCTAAACCGCTTGCAAAACCTGCAAGTGGATTAGTGCGTGCCTGTTCTACTGAGCCCGATATATTACGTGCAAACTGGCCGGGCATACCCATAATGCCTTGATTGACCTGGGCCTTATATGGGTCTACGTATATTTGATTTCTCAAAGCTAAATCCTGACCGAGTACGTTCTGTGCCTGTCCCGTTAAACTGCCTGCTAATCCTGTTGCCTGTCCATAACTTTGCTGCCCCTGAGCCAATGCTTGAGTTGCACCTTGTTGTACACCTTGTCCGAGACTTCCCATTGCACCTGCGATTGAAGCAGGTGAACGTCCCGCCATTGCACCTGTCAAGCTCCTTCTTAAAGCACCTGCCTGTTGTGCCGCTTGTGTTTGGGATGAACCGAACTGACTGAGTGCATTACTAATCCCCTGCCCGCCTAAACTTCTCATTCTATTAGCAGTATTAATTGCCTGTGAACTCTGTCCTAATTGATCTAACTTACGCTGAAAAGTCTGTCCGACATCAGCACCTGTTTGTCCTGCTTGATTATACATAGCAGCTTGCGTAAGCCCTGGTGCTGCCTGCTGCGCCATCTGTAAGCCTTGCGATATGCTTTGCGTTCCCGTCGAACTTGCTACATCAGGAGTTAAACCAAGCGATTCACTTAATTTATCACCGAGACTGCCTAATATCCCCCCGCCCCCAGACATTAATAACGATAGTAATGGTGGCATAATTTCCTCTTAAAATATTGTTTCTACTGTATCTAAATAACCTACAAATTGGACCGGGTTCGCCGCACTTCCCGTCACTTCTATTTTCAATGATTCCTTAGTGTCATCTGCTGTTATATTGACATCAACTACACCCAGTCCCGGATAATCCGAAAGTAATTCCACTTTAATAACAGCACTGCCGACTAAAACTGTATTATTAGCACCGTCTCTTTTTATTGAACCCTTAAATTCCCATGTAGCACATTCATCGGTTACATCTTCTCTTGCAGTTATTATACCCGTAAAAGCTAAAACTGAATTGGCTGATAAAATGAGACGTTGATTAGTTTGTCCACCTAAGAACATTTCTATTGGCATGGCATCGGTTGTTATTTTCTGATAATGTTGCGTGCCTTTTCTTTGTTTGTTAGCAGTTGACCCAATTATATTATGAGAAATTTCTGATACTCTTGTTGCTTGTGCTTGGTGGCCTAATGCTACTGCCCCATATTTGGCATTTGTCTTAGCTGAATAGCCTAATGCAACACCATAACTTGATCCATCAGAGTTATACCCAATAGCGGCACCACGTATTGTACTTATGGCCTCTGAACCAAGTGATGTTCCATCGCCTCCTGCTTGGGTATTCCTTCCGATAGCCGTGCCACCAGCACCAGCAAAGGCATTTTTGCCGTATACGGTACTGTCATATACTACTATTGCATCAGCAGTTGATTCTGATTTAGATTTCCAATTTGTCCCATCAAAAACGTAACTGACAAACCTACCCGAAGCTACTGCATCTAAGTTAGTAGTACCTTGTTTTATATATAAATAGTAATTAGTGGTTGCTATTTCTACATTCTTAATTTCAAATAGATCACCTTCCGTTGCAGATGCAGTGTCTAAAGTTATATATCTTGAAGCCGATCCAACAGATAGGTGCTGTATTACCTTATCAGTACCGGCGACTAAAGTTTTATCTGCCGATAACGTCTCGACATTAACCCCTATTAAACCGCCGAATACACTCCCGCCGCCACCGGTAGCGGTTATCTTAATATCCTTTGGCGCAGTAGGGTCAGCACCAGGTACAGCCGAATCGGTTATAGTTATACCCGCACCTTCTATAAGCTGTGATTTCGGAATGAATTCATCTGCCTTCTTAGCCTTCCCCCCAGCAATCCTAACACCCATATCTATTCTATCTGTCATCCGGGTATCTCTACTAATGTAACTTGGAACTGGTCGTTATCCACAATATCTATTTCATCCTTACTTAATATAGGCGGCACACCTGCATCTGCCGTGTTCTTTTTGATATAGTATATGTCAATGTTATTTTCATCTACATATTCCCATTGTGCTATTCTTTCACTTGAATCAGGGAATGAACCTGCCGGCACTTGCTTAATATCAACTTGTAGATCATAAGCACTCGCCAATCCCCAATTATGATTGATCCTCTTTGAATACCTACGCCCATAAAATCCATTCGTACCCAACCAATCCGGTTCTGCGGAATCTATATCAGCAACTACCCTTAATGTACGTGGCACATTGTTTCTTGTATCAAAAATTACATTGAAAGCACGTTTCAGTTCTTTACTACCGCCTTTAGGATCGTATTCGGCATGGTCGCCATCCTCAAAGCGTTGAGTTAATCTTACATTCGGGCCAGCCTCTAACTGGCCAAGTACAATAACTTCATCTAATATCTGTGCCTTCTCAGTCCCTACCCTGCCATGAGCCTCAAATCTATCGGGGAAATCTTTGTTTGTACCGTAAATACTTGCAGGTGTACTGCCAGTCGAATCATCTGTGTTATCGGTTGTGGAAAAATTTCCCGGTCCCGTTAATATATTATTTTCATGCCCCGCATCGGCTGATGAGATTCGAAGGACTAATTGAGTATTATTACCTGTAAAAGAAGTCGGTGCTTGATCGGGATTCCATATATAAGAACCCGTATTCGCCGTACTCACAACAAGATCAGCAAATGAACTGCCTCCATTTATACTGTACTCGATTTTCACATTACTTATACTCGCATCATAAGATTCAGCCCAAACAATATTAACTAAGTTCTTATTATTTATTGGTAGTGTGTTGTCTGTACCATTTGGCTTCAAACCTATTAATGATACTTGTCTCATTGTAAAGTCCGCATCTGATTCATCATTAGCGGAAGTAGTTTCATCTGTTATTTTAATCCTCATATCTCCATCTGATGTAGCACTGCCTAATATATCACTGTATTCAGTGCCATCCAATGACCAGTCATAAGTATTCGAACCGCTGACTGAGGCTACGCCAGTTGCTATATTAGTATAGCCACTACCACTGTCCTTACTATATGCAATCGTTACATTATTATTCGTGTCGCTTGTCCACTCAATGACATTATCTATCACGACACCACTCGCTGCGTAAAAATATTCGGTCCCATTTGGGGTTACTACTACAATAGCCATTAGATTATCTCCTGTAATGTGAAGTTAAATCGTACATACCCCTCAGTACCGGAAGGTGCGGAATCAAGGCCATTGGCCCCATTAACAAGATAATCCTGTCCTAAATCCGTAGCATATCCTCCGCCCGATAGAATGTCATCAGGCAAATACGTAGTATTATAATCCGGGATGATACCCTTGTCAATACCATATATTCTTATTGTATTCGAATCAAGACCCGCTGATTCTGGCTTAGAATGGATAAGTGTTCTATGTGGCTCACCTGCTAAGTTGTGATAGGTTAAATCCTCAATCGTCAGTAAATACCCGTCTACCTCCAGCATGCCCCAATTATGTGTTATATCAATGAATTTAGCACTACCGAAATATTTTCTGTCAGGCACAGCCGCATGTGTGCTTTCAAGGCCTGCATACGCATAACCCGTACTCCCGATCGTTGGCCGCAATAACAACTCCACTATACCCGTAATCATTCTTGCGGGGCAACCCGTACCGCCACCACCACCTAACGTAGTATTAATAATAATATCTTTAGGTGCAGAGGCACTCGCCCCAGGCGGGGACACATAAGTTATTGTTACATTTGTCCCAGCAACTACCTGAGATTTAGTCACGAATTCATCTGCCTTGTTTGCCTTTTCTCCGGCAACCCTAACGCCAAAATCTTTTCTATCTATCGCTGACATTAGATCACTCCTCTATTTATTTACAATTTCGGTATTATCACATACCTAAAACTAATATTTGTTCTTACTATCCTGTTTGGTGCATCTACGTAATACAATGACCATACCTGCGGTATACCGAACCACTCTGATTTATCCGGCTTATAAATAGACCTTAATATTATTGTATTAGGTGTTAATCCATTTATTTGCGGATGATTCTCTTGAAGTTCAAAATGCAAGGCGTGCCAAATATCCTTATCATCCTGATTGACTACTCCGTCTGCGTTTTGATCCGTCAAACCATCACCGTCAATATCCTGCAAATCAGTTAAATGGATAACATAATCATTAATATTAACTAACCCGAAATTATGATGAATCAATCCATGTACCGGCCATCCTTGATAACCATTTGTAGGTGTGTACCCCCATTTTTCATATATATAATCATTCGATGAAGGGTCGCCTCCTGGCCTTGTGGCCGGGTCTAATGGCAGTTGATTCACAAATATCTCACCCACAGCCATCCTCGACTTGCCCAATCTTGCCGATATATTGACAACCTGCCTTGTCGCTCCCTGTATAACATTTACATAGGATTTATTCGCAGTGTTAGTACCTCGTGTTAATTGAAATTCAACACCATTGCCGTCAATAAAATTGACTAATTGCACTTCCTTGCCGACTACTTTCTCGCCGTTGTGCATATAAGTCTGTGCCCAATCTGCTAATACATCAGGCTCATGTGCATCAGGCAAAACAGGGGCACGTACCTCATCTACTTGAACTTCAACATCTTTAATGGCTAATCTGAGCCTTCTCATTTCTTCATTAGCAGACGCAGCACCAGCAAGTGTGGAATAATCCGCTACATCCTGTACGGATAAATCTGTTTGTGATGGCACTACTGGCCTTCTCCGGTGTGGTACTATGGGTCTTCTCCGTTGCGGCATTATTCTTCCTTAACGGGTTTATCCTCTGTGAAGTACCCTTGCACCCAATCAACAATGAAGTATCCCGAACCTAAAATAGCTAATAGCGCACCTTGTATTTCGTCCGTAATATCCAGCCCGAAAAACCCTACAACTGTAACCAGTAATGCTATAATTACTTTGGCTGTTGCCATGAAAGTCGTTTTGCTTTTTTCTTTTGTCATTTTCTTAATCCTGTTCGATAATTGTACAATTTTGTAAATTAGATATATTATTTTATGCGGCCTTGTTATTAACCACCATATTATTTCCCATATTGACGTATCATCGTATCTTGCCTCAATATCCTCGACTATCCGCTTTGGTGGCGGTATGTACTTAGGATATTCAAGAGGCCCCGTTTTATCAGTTCTTATCTTTGGCATTCCCTGCTTAACAGGTTTACTTTTAGTTATATTCTTTTGCGTTTGTCCCATCTCGCCCTATAGCCCCTTGTATCGTAATGAACGAAGGTATCGTACAAGCCGACACCGCCCTGCTTCATTTTCTTGGATTTTATTAATAATATTATCGTAGCGTGAACTTCGTTAGGTGTACGGTTTTTAACACGAGGATCAGCCGCCTTCGCCTTTTTGTGTTGTGATAACCTTGCTCCCTTTACTTTTTTGTTATACTTTGGGGTGCGATAACCGCTACCCGGAGTAATTGTTATTTCCTCTTCATCATCTTCTTTATGTTCATTAAAGTAATCTCGTAATACTTGGAGATTCTCAGCCACTTCCTTAACGTTCTCATAAAATTTAGATGGAACAGGAGTACCATCATTACAAGCAAATTCACTTAATTTGAAATTCTTAGTTAATTGCATGATTATCTTCTTTTTGAATATATTACTAATAAATTTCGTTACTTTCCAAAACAATCCGGTCACTGTAATAAATCGTTTTTCTTGTTGTTTAAAACTATTATCTATAAAATCTCTCATTTGCCTTTAATCTGACTGTACCTATGTTCTGCGTGTTTGATTTCCATAACATTACATAACCACCGTGTAAATAGCTAATATTATACCGATTGATACGGAAACACCACTAACTATTTTTATTAAAGACGGTCGTGTTGTCTCGATAACAGCGATTCTCGTTTCGTGGTCGTTAATCGTATCGAATATCTTCGTTACATTAGCGTCCGTTCGTTTGACTATCTCTAAGATTTTGCCAGTTTCACGTTCATCCATTGATTAACCTTTATTTTCATAATGTGATAAAATGTTTTTTATCAAGGTTATATAAATTATCTCTATTCCGATTATTTAGAACCTGACAATTACAACTTGATTTATACGGGCTGTGAACTGTCCCACATTTCGGACATTCCCACGGCTGAGGAAACATCGCCTTCTTATCACTGGGTTTCATATCTTTATCTCTGACATCCATTTTATCACCTCTAATAGTATTTAAAACTTCTTATTATCTGCAAGCCATAGCAATAATTTATAGCTACCTACTATTATAACAACTGAAATAGTAAATAAACCCAATTCCAAATAAAATCCCACATAATCAACTCCTATTCAATATGAATTGTTACAGTATCTATATCCATGTCATAATGAGCATATAGTATTTTATAATGCTCACCTTGAGTTGTAAGATAGTCGCCTCGCTTCATTGCAAGCAATATTTCTAATTTAATATTGCTTGTACCAATTTTAAGTTCACCTATAACAGGCCAACGAATAAATTTAATTTTAGTCATCTTCTTTTTCTCCATAAAATGTATTGGATAGCTGAATAATTATATAAATAATTACTATTATTACAATTGCAAATGAACCGAAATACCAATTCCAAATAAAATCCCACATAATCAGCTCCTTAATTACAATATAAACCGGTATACCATTATGTATCTTCCTTTATCATTTCAAATATCCCCTTTAATTGATTTGGGAGGATTGACTCCGGTAAATGTTTTTCTTCAAGTAAATGAAATTTAAAGTCAGTTTCGTCAAGCAAGGATTCATTGAATTTCTCTATATGCTTTTCACGCATTTCTATTTCTTCTTTATATTCCGTTTGCAAATCCTCGGCTTCCTTGTCATATTTCTTTTGATTCTCTAGCACGAACATATTATCCATTATCAATTCCGTACCATTCTTGTCTTTTTTTGCGTGCTTTTTACGCAATTCCATTCGTTTCTTATCATATTCACTATACTTATCGGAAGGTTTTAGTATTGTCTCTAAATAAAGACCTTCATTTTCGAGCATTTTCTGATTTTTGGCTAAAGCATAAGAAAATTTCTTGCCGTATAGCTTCATTTCCGGTTTAATATCGGGGTTGTTATTGTAATCATTTATATTACGTATCCCCTGTAGAACGCTGTATAAATCATTGTTCGTTAGTTTTTTCTCTTTTCTTTTTTCCGCCATTATAAACTCCTGCTGTTAGTATTAATTCAACAATTACATTTTGATAGTGTCCCAGTCAACGACAGCCTGTACATCCGTTTCCATTGCTGCTTTTAAAGCTACTACGAGATCAACTATATTCTGCGGTGCTGTCGATAAAGGAATGCCCACTTGTATTCGTTCATGGTGCAAACCATCATCTTTACTAGCTTGATCTTTATACGAAGTAATAACAGCCTTGATAATATCCTCATCTTGGTTTGCATATACTGTCGTTACTTCATGCAAAGTATTTATATGCCCTTTGCTGTTATCTCTGTTTTGTGTGAAACTCATAATGTTTTCCTAATAATTAAACTTCAATTCCGATTTGATCAACTTCTTTTATTTCAAGTATATCTGGTTCATACGTTTTAAATATTTCATACTCATTACCTTCTTTTATTTCAAGTTTCTCCATTGAAGGATCAAATATTTCTAACTTAGTAGTTGGGTCAGTGATCCCATCACCAATTTTACCACATGTAAATATATTCTTATCCATAATATCTCCTATAAAGACAATTTTTCTCTTAATTTAAAAATATTTTTATATTCTCTATTTCGTGTAATCAACCCAGCCAGTAATTATTGAATAACCAGTAAGAGAGAAAGACAAGTTTCCACCGCCAGATGCCCCGCTTAACATAATATAGGCGTGATCATCACTACTTCCATAAGCGGTCATATTACCGTGAGCCACACCACGGTCATTTCCTGTATATTTAGTATGAAGAACAAAATCCACCATTTTTGTAACACGGCTCCCAGTATCAAGTCGTGGATTGGTTGAGGTTAAAACTGTATTAAAGTATTGCCTATAAATAGTTCCATATATTCCACCGTGTTGATTAGACGAATAGTATTCTGTATTCACCACAGCGGTT
>SDBV01004380.1_pt1 | contig 20393 bp, 21 predicted proteins | sample 2277081 | NCBI WGS metagenome assembly SDBV01 (sample SAMN10402039, study PRJNA504765) | marine sediment metagenome | isolation source: marine sediment core GS10_PC15, 223 cmbsf | place: Arctic Ocean: Southern Knipovich Ridge | collected 2010 | reverse complement strand
TTCATTCACATTCAGGACACTGTTAAGTGTATTAAGCTCGCCATTAAAAGTCCTCCAGAAGACGACGAGAAGGTACGGATCATGAATCAGATGACAGAAACTCATAGAGTTCGCGATTTGGCAGCAATCGTTAGTAATATTACTGAGGCCGAGATTCAATACATTGATAATCCCCGCAATGAAGATGATGAGAATGAACTTCATGTCGAAAATAGTTCTTTGTTGGGTCTTGGGCTGGATCCCATTACTCTGGCGACAGGGTTAATGGAAGAGGTAAAGGAGATTGCGGAGGCTTACGCAGACCGATGTGATCGCTCCAAAATACCCTGCACGTCATTCTGGTCTGAAACTAGAAAAATTCAAAACAGAAAGGATAAACTAAAAATAGTTTAGATCGCTTTTGCGAGTTTGTCGCATTAGTCTTGTTGCAGGATTTCACTATACAGTTCGAGATAATCAGCAACACGTTCCGCGGGGCTGAAAAGCTGCTCAGCATTTTCTCTCACCCGCCGGGACAACGCTTCTCCCTTATTTTTCAGCACCCAACCGATACCGGTTGCCAGATCCTGCGTATCGAATGGTTCTGCCAGATAGCCTGTTTCCTTGTGCCTGATCATGTCTGGCATGCCGCCGACTTTAAATCCGACACAAGGTGTTCCACAAGCAGTCGCTTCCTGAATTGTATTCGGAAAATTGTCTGCTTCTGTTGGTAAGACCATGACATCCGCGGCGTTGTAAATCGCCGCCAGAAGTCTTTCATCATAGATGGTTCCAAGATGATGCGCCGTTATCCCTGCCAAGGATTTCTTTCCCACAGAATGGGTCCCGAATATGACCAGTTCAACTTCCTCCCCCATTTTTCCGTACTTACCGAGGGTCTCAAGCGCGGCGCACAGATGATGATAGCCTTTTCTGCGATCAGTATTGGCATGTATAGACCCGAAAAGGACCAACTTTTTGTCAAGAGGGAGGTCAAGGACGATTCGTGCATCCAATTTATTTGTATCAGGCCGAAACCTATCCAGATCTATCGGATTCGGGATGCTAACCACTCTTAACCCGGAGAATAATCGACTATTTTTTGCACACTCTCCCAGCCACTTGCTAGGTGTTACGATAGTAAATTTCGCATATTTCCACACTCTGTTTTTGTAGCGCCAGACCCATCGATCAATATCCAGGCCGGCTTCACCCTCTTGCCTATTGCTCATGAGATAACCCGACTTGTAACGCTCTATTGCATCGGGAGCCAGATAGTGTTCCGTACCGCTAAATGCCCACATGTCAGGCAGTTTCCATACTACTGGCCCGTCTATCCCGGTAACTTCCTTTATACTTATTGTATTTTTGTTTACCCAATGTAACTGAACGATATCGGCACCCTGCTTATTGATTAACTTTTGGATGCCGGTTGGAAAAATATTTAGAGATCGATATGACTCATTACTTGGAATTATCATATTTATAATAAGACTTGTTATTTTTCTTTCGAGAAGGTTAATACCCATTGAAAGCAGGGATACACGTACAACGGTTGGATCGTCAGTTCGTTTCCGAACTACTAACATTTGGCTGTCGATCCCCTCCCGCAACATAGAACGGTGGAGTCTGTAAGCGCCAATCGCGCCTCCCTCCCGGCTATCCGAATAACAAACGTGAAGCACCTTCAATTCTATCGCACCTAAATAGAGGCTGAGTCAAACCAATCTATCGTTTTTCGCAACCCTTTATCTAACGGGATCGCAGGGTTGTAATCAATGTCGCTTCTTGCCTTCGCAATATTACAGTAAGTGTGCATCAGTTCACCCGGTCGGTAGTCCTTGTATTCGACATCAAATTCAACATTGATCTCACTTCTTATAAGTTTAATCAATTCATTGATAGAAGTGGGAATACCTGATCCCAGCTGATATACCCCAGACACTTTACGAGATACCGCGTCAGCTATTCCCTGAGCAAGATCTTGAATGTATAAATAATCGCGTGTTTGCTCACCATCTCCATATACCGTAATTTTCCCATGCTCGTTGATATTTCTAATAAATGCCGAAACTACACTCCCTTTATTTTTTGAGTGGGGCCCATATAGATTTGAGAAACGGAGACTTACAGCATTTATTCCATAAGACTGTGAAAACGCTGAGCAGTATCCTTCTGCAGCCAGTTTTGACGCACCATAAGGCGACGCTGGATTGGCTACAATTGTTTCATTAACTGGTGGCTCAACTTCTCCTAAAATTGCACCACCTGTTGAGGCATTTACGATTGTATTCACACCGTTTCTACGCATGGAATCCAGCATATTAAACGTTCCACGAGTGTTTATTTCAAAATTCAACAATGGATCTTCGATTGAATCGATAACTCTGGTATGGGCTGCGAGATGTATCACGACGTCTTTCCTTCTCACCACCTTATCCACCAATTTAACATCACGAATATCGCCTTCAATCATCTGTATATCGGTCCCAATATTCAAGTCGCCGCTCGGATTACTTAGATTGTCCAACACTGTTATTTCGCAATCAGACTGATCTAACAATAGTGGGATCAAATTAGTTCCTACGAACCCAAGACCGCCTGTAATTAAATATTTTGTCATCTTTGACCTTTCTTTCTGCTAACATTCAATATGTTACACTAAGTTTCTGCAATAGCGCATTCAACGTTCATTAATGTATAGCACATCAAAAAATATAGTTGCCACGCCGCCTACCCTGTACCCCGGTCGAACTTGCGGCAAGTACTTGCAGTATCCTGCCTCATTGAATCGGCGTAAAGAATTTGGGATGCGTCTCCATAAGAGCTTTAAAACGAATAAGCACAACCTCCCGTTGGTTACAATAATTACCGTGGTGCTAAACCGCCACAACACTATTGAGAAATGTCTGCTATCAGTATTAGGTCAATCATACGAGAATATTGAATATCTGGTCATCGATGGCGGATCGACTGACGGCACAACCGCGGTAATAGAAAGATACTCCAGCAATATCGACTACTGCATTTCTGAGAATGATATAGGTATATACAATGCAATTAATAAAGGTCTAAGTCTGGCAACAGGAAAATATATCCTGGTATTGAACTCCGACGATTGGTACCCCAGCAAGGCTGTTAGTGAATTGGTGGAAACTGCTCTCAGTACGTCGGCAGACGTCACCCATGCTAACGCATACACTGTAAACAATGAAGGTGATGTGATTGGAGTACTGAAGGGCTGGTTACACCAAGGATTGTATACTCGCGGAATGCCGGTCAGACACGAAACCATGCTTATAAAAAACAGTGTTTACAACGAATTTGGCTACTACAGCGAGGAGTACTCAATACTCTCGGATTATGTATATTTGGTAGATCTGTATACCGGGAAGTGCACATTTAGCCATATCAATAAGCCGCTACTATACTTCAATATACATGGAACTTCTTATATAGATAACAATAATAGAATTGAGGAACGCTCCCGTTTTATTAATGAGATGTTTCCGTTTGTCGATCAGAGCGATGTCGATCTACTAAAAACAAAGCGCCGCATGGGAATGCTTGATCGTTTGCATCTAGTTACAAAGTATTGGCGCCATAAAGAGTCAAAATTGTTCATTAACAGCCTGCTTATTAATATATTCTACAGCTTGATAAACTTCGGGCAGTTGCCCACCCTACTTGTCAAATTAGCAAAATCTACCTGGCACAGTATTTCTCGCCTGTTCTCCGAAAACAAATAGTCATATTGCGATGATGAAACAACCCTCTGTAAGCGTGATAGTCCCAGTATTTAATGAAGAGAAGCATTTATCTGAATGCCTTGAGTCTGCAATAAAACAAACGCTGAGTAACATCGAGATTATTGTAGTGAATGACTGTAGCACAGACAATTCTCAAGCAATAATCAACGATTATTTAGAGAAGGATAGTCGAATCATACTGGTTAGCCATGACTACAACAGAGGATTAGGTGAAGCAAGAAATACTGGGGTCGGCAGTTCCAGTGGAAAGTATATTTATTTTCTTGATTCGGATGACAGCCTGCCTACAGATTCTATTGAAACTCTGTATTCTATCGCCAATGAATTTGGAAGCGACCTCGTGCTTGGTGGATTTAGCTCAAAAATAGATGTAGATGGTTCGTTTGTAAAGTGCGATTTGTACAATGTATCTATCACCAATTATCCAGACCTACTTTACAACCACTCTGCACTAAATAAACTAATCAATCGAAGCAGCTTATTGGAATCGGGTATTCGTTTTATCCCACCCCGATATGCTGAAGATATATTATTCAGCCTAAAACTAAATCTTGCATTAAGCTCAATAAGCATAATTACCAAGAAAACATACAATTACCGCTGGGGTCGTCAAATAGAATCGGTGACCAGGGAAAAAGTCCAGGATGCGCAAATTAATATTCTAACAGCATTGAAAATTGTAGAGAACTATAATAACAACCTTCTCTTTACGAGAATGCAGGAAAAAATAGCGAAAAATACATTCGGGAGCATGGCAAGAGCAGTGAATACTCTGGATTCCAGTGAGCTACGAAAATATTTACGTAACTGGAATGAAGCCCTATCTGCTATTTCAGATTCGTCGCATCTAGGGCTCCCGAAACACGTTTCTTTCTTCTGCAGGCTAATTTCTGATGAGAAATATGAGTCTGCAATAAAATTCTGGAAAAGAATGTATTTCTTGAAATCTATTCGTAGAACCTTGAAATTACCGGCAGGAATAAAAAAGCTCTTTGATATCTTCAACTAAAAGAAAATGCTATTCCAAAAAAGAGACATTTTCCTACTTTCCGCTTGGACATCAATTTTATAGCTCTAGTTGCTAAAATTTCGATCTAATCCAAAACAAGCTGGCCCATGTCTAGATAATTCGCTCTCAAGGTCTCCGGAAAAAAATACCATCAACCTGAAGTGTGCGACCATCATGTGGATCGTGAAAAACTGGCTTAAATCCCCATAAAACAAAACCGGCTGCTTCAAGTCGTTTTATCGACTCCAGCCATAGATGCTGACCCTCGTAAAGCGGCACTAATGAAAGCTCCAGAAGTAACCCCCGAATTTTGGGCAATGTAGCACTGGCACCATCAAGCACTTGCCACTCAAAGCCCTGCGTATCAATCTTTAAGAATGGCACTCGTGAATTCTTTAAGTATGGCCCCGCGATCGTGTCCAGCGTCTTAATAGGAGCAGTTTCCTTTCCCTTATATGCTGATTCCGGAGCGGCACTTCGATGCGATTCCAGCATAGGCAGAATGGAACTACTTAACGAATTTCCTGCAACATTAATCTCGACTTCTCCAGTCTGATTCCCCAAGGCACAACGCGAATAAACCTCCCAATTTGTATCTCCATGACTTGCCTGTAATAAATCACCGTGTGCTTCGGAAAGTGGCTCAAATGAAACGATATTTCCGCTATAACCGCCGCGACGGATTTCGGACGCAAACTGGCCCCGGTTAGCGCCCACGTCCAGAACCAGATCGATCCCGAATCTATGTAATGAAGAAATAATCGGTGGTAGAGAGGGGGAAGATGAAACTGGTGGAACATATCGACGGATATCCAACCCTAGTTTCCTGAAAGCTACTCTGATAGAGGATTTTATATTCATCAACTTTTACTATTCATTAAAATTGGAAAAGGTAATGGGGCGTTACGTCCGAAGAAATTTCTCAATGTCGGAGAAGTCGTCTACACTTTGGCGGATTTTCTCAATAGGCCAACTCCACCATTCCGATGCCAAAAGCGCCTGTATCTGCTCCTCCGAAAACCGGTATCTTATGATCCTGGCAGGATTGCCTCCCACCACTGCATAGGGCGGAACATCTTTCACGACTACTGAGCCCGCTGCTACTATGGTACCTGTAGCAATCTGTATCCCACCGGGGATAATGACATTAGCCCCTAGCCAAACATCATTGGCCAATATTGTTTTAGGCGCTGCATCATCAAATATCTTGTTCTCGCGAAATGATGTAGGGCAACCCAGGTTCTCGTTACTATAGAACGCAGGGTATGTTGACACGAAAGTTCTGCTCGGATGAGGGCCAAGACCTATTTTTACGTTCGAGCTTATCGAGCAGAACTTTCCTATATCAACGTTACTGATAATCGAATCATTTGAAATGTAACTAAAGTCTGCAATATTTACATTGTTCAGAATCGCTCCGCTGAGTATTGCGACATGCTCACCTAGAACTACGTTGTATAGCGCCCTGGACATTATTCGGCATGTTGGATTAGTTATAGCTAGTAACTGTAATGTTTCAGCCTCATGTCGTGCCGCATTTATTCTCGCGCGCAATCCGCATAGTCGCCTATATATGGAAGAAATCATATTACTCACGTGTTTTTATAATCTGATTTTCGTTTCGAGCCTTCAACGAACAATGTGTCATAGACAGCTTTTGGGAAAACATCCATATAGTGATTAGGATCGGCATTCGCGTTGTAGATGTTTTTCTTCAATGAATAAAGATATTTATATCTCTTGAATATTTCAGCATGTCGACGCATCTGAAACTCGCTATCCGCGAAGCTCAGATCGCTCTGATCCGGGTGAAGAGAATGCTCCTTGGTGTGGTCGTAAAAATACACATGTATTCCATTGAACCAATCATGGTCGATGCCGATCAAATAAATCTTATCGAATCCAAGATACACAGCCACCGTTATCGCCAGTTCAGAAACAGACCATATTGGAGGAACGCGCATCATATTTATCGGGACATCAAAATCTACAATATTTGTATTTACATACTCCACCCAATGAACAACACGGTTTTTAAATACTTCATATCTCTCGACCATCTCGCGGTCACCAATGTGCATTATCATTTCCGCTTCACCTGTTGCGATTTCCATATCGCGCAACCAACCAATAAATTTATTTTCGGTGTGCATATGACCATGCCCCTTAAGAAGCGGTGGTAAAACGTGGTACCTCGGCTTGATACGGGAAAAGTCGGGATGCACAAAAGTATTGCTCACGCTGATAACGAACTCTCCCTCAAGCTTACTTATGTCCTGCCCTTTCACGGACGAACCCGCCCCAAGAATGAAACAGCGAGCACCCACATGACGATCTTTCAATTCTATATTTTTTTTTAGAAGTGTTATTTCCTCAGAGCTCAACAATCCCGATTGGGACTTTTGACCACATTTAATTTTTACCAGAAAATGCCAAATTCCTGATGGAACTAACCATTGCCTGAGAAATTGTTTAATCTCATTCATTTTATACTATCAATTTTGTATGCGCATAACAGCCATCATCAAATCAGACATTTTCCTTTGTATCAGATCATCGTCGTATGACTTGAGCGTCTGATGTGAAAGAATGCTGGTAATATCGCTAAAATCCCGTGGTTCTTTATATCGCAACCATGACAGATGGTTGTCCAATCCCCATACCTGCATGTAATTAAACTTTACTACCCCCAACCTTGCTTGCTCTGCAAGCAAGTAGAATGCTTGTTCAGTAAAAGTAAAATAGTGTTGCTTCATATAAGTAAATTTCTTGAATTCTGCTTGATTGAAACCATAAACTAGTACGTGCGTTTTATTTGGTACATTTAGCGCCAATCGTCCGTTGTCAGAAAGGTGCCTGCGAAGTTTGATTAGAAAACCTCGACTATCCCGCACGTGCTCAAATACGCCAAATGCACCAATACAATCAAACTTAACTCCTTGCACATCGTCCAGGCTGTCCAGAACCTCAACCCGTTCGCTAAAGCAATTCTTGATGAATTCAATATTTTCGCCTGAGCGTTCAACGACTACCATTCTCGCTTGCGGGTTATACTGCAAGACAAATTTGATAAATCCGCCTGTGCCACTTCCTATTTCCAAGATGGAATCACAATTTTCAATTATCTCAAGATAAATAGCGCGATACTTAACATAATGTTCATAGGAACGTTGCTGTATATCAGTCAAATCAATAGTGCTTATGTGGCGAGACTGCTGATTGCGGTAGTAGTCTTCATAATAATCCGCTTCCTCCTGTTCGGTCATTAACGGATCAAGAAACTGCATTCCACAATGAACACATTCCATGACTCTCGTTGTATCGCTATCAAATACCCCCATCATGAATAACTGGATATTCTGCGCTTCACAAACTGGGCATGTGATCATATATAGAATTCCAAAAAGATTGAATTGCCCTCAATTTTCTAACCATTTAACCACTTCGAAAACTTCAGCGTATTTCACTCCGATTCGCTGACCGGCATTTTCTGCTTCATTTTTAAAGAAAATTATCCATTTTTCACCGGTGCGATCCACCTCCGTAACATGGGCGAAGATAGCTTGTTCTTTAATATGCCAACATTTCGTTATATCTACATAAAAATTTCCTCGAAATTCCAGAGTAGAGTGGTACCAGTTGCTACGATACATCAGTAACTTCGATACATGTCGGCAACTGTGCAGAGATGCCTTGGCGACGGCCTGGTGATCGTGGTGAATATCTCCTGTCCAATGGGCATAGACTTGATCAATTTTTTTCTCCTGCACAATCTTGAGTATCTCAATATTCAGCTCATCCACGAACTCGACATCGAGCGTTTTAAATTTTCCGCACAACAATTCTTTCACACCAATAATGTCCATCGCTTCGCGCGCCTCGGTAAGCGCCACCTCATTTAATCGCACCTCTTCGTTGTAGTGATTTGAATATCCGGAAACAGTTGCGACAAATACGTAGACATTGTCTCCCTGTCGAACATGGCGCGCCAACGAACCTCCGCAGCCGAGTTCCACGTCGTCAAAATGTGCGCCGATTGCCAATATATTCATACATCTCTCCTCAGAATTTCTCTCGAAGCCGTTACACCATGATTGAAAAGTACATCAAGTACACTTAGGTACGGAACAAAATTGCCAAACTGCTGCACATACTTGGGGTGGGTAAATTCTTGCCAGATCACCTCAATGCCTACGTTGGCAAAGGGTTCGGGTTGGAAGTAATCCCGCGCGCCCACCCCGGAAAGATAGTGCGTGGCAGAGACTCTCTGTGCCAAATTCGCCATCAACTCATTTTTTTCCCCGATCGGGTCGAGACTGCTGGACCGCACCCAGGGAACGCGCACATCGAATATGTCCATCAACATTTCGATTAAGGCCATGTTGAAATCGCACAGCATGTGAAATGGCTGCGCATAGAAACTCTCAATCTCCGGCATCAGTTCACCGTAGAAAGAGGCTTTTTTATAATTTTGCTCGAGCAAGCGTAAATTATCCTGCCGCCAGTCGATATCAGTAGAGAGCTCTATCTGGTTAATTGAGGTATCACGTGGGGCTTTTTTAACACTAACCGTCAGCCATTTCTCGCCTTGCGCTGTCTTGATCTTATCGCGGTGCGTCCAGGCGCGGTTTCCGTAAACGAACTGCACATGATCCAACGCTATATAATAATCCGCATGCAGGAAGCGATGGAAAAACCCGAGGTAGGGTACAAAGTCGGGCTGGTGAATCACGACGACTTTCTTGGTCATTTGACTAGTTCCAGCAGTGCCTGGGTTACCCGCTGCGTTCCTTGTAGGCCGATTTTGCGCATCCCGGCCTGACTCATTTTTTCCAACTGAAGATCTACTCTAAATAGAGGCGATGTCAGTGAGTCATGATGCCCTACAAAGAGCGAACCGCCCAGCTCCTGCAAGGCCGTTCCAACCGGGATCTCAAACAATTCATTGGCAATTACTATGCACGGCAATCCGGAAGCATTTGCCTCAAACGGGGTAATGCCACCACCAGTGATTGCCAAGTCGTGGTGATAAAATTCCTCAATCATGGAGGGCACGCCACGCTTTAACGTAAAATTCTCGGTCAACTGTTCTTCCAGCATGTCAATTTGCACGAATGCCGGCCCCACTACTATGGTGGCGGTTAGCTTCATCTCTTGCAATAACTGCACTACCTTGATGGTTACGCCATAAGTATCGCTACCACCCAATGTCACCAGTATGCTGGACAGTTGCTTACGCAGACGAATATAGCCGCTAATTTTAGAATTAAGAATCAGATAGTCTATTCCACGCAGTAGCCTTGCGCCCGCAAGCGGCTCTTGCGAATCCAAGGCCAGTGCGGCGATGTGTATATCGGCCAGTGCTGCACCCGTTCCCCGGTCGTCGAACGTTACTAACGGAATGCCTGCTGATTTGACTTTTTTCGCATGACGAAAATCGGTATCAAGGCGATCATTAATCCACAATGTTATGTCGTCTTGTTGTATCAGCGATGCTTCCCAATTGTCGCTAAAATCCTGTAAATCTACCATACGGTGCGGCACATCTTGCTCAACAAGTATTTGCTGGGAAGGAGCATGATCGTTTAGATAAAATGTGTACGATTGTCCCACTTTCTCCAACTCGTCCGCCAGATTCAGTGCGCGGTAAAAGTGTCCCATACCTCGCGCATGGGAACTATCTATACACAGCGCGAACATAACTGAATCGCTTCTTCCGTTCCGACCCATCGATCGGGAGCGTGTCCGGCAATGACGCATGCACGGTGAAAGTCATCTTCGGTGTCCACCGTCAGACGCAGTTCCGGTTGTGTTTTGGCTGCGGGTACCTCCAACACACCAATTCTGAAAATATCTGGATTTCCCTGGATATATTCATTGACGTGTTCGCGGTGATTGGGCGCATGGCCCTCCTGCGCGCTAATTTCAAGTGCTGTGAAAGTAAAAATCTCCGCCCCCACGCCCAGTGGCATGCGGCCGAAAGAGTGAGAGTAGTCGTTGCGCTGGTTAAGGTGGTACTCAATCAATCGTTTTAGCTCTTCCATATCGGTAAATGGATTGTCCGCCGTCAATCTCACAACATGTTCAAAGCGGTTCTCACGGGCACACTGGTAAAACCGGTCCAGCACATCGATTTCACTACCACGAAACACCGTCACACATCTGGGCTGGCAATACCGTGCGATGCTATCGTCCCGTGGCAGATCGCTGGTAGCGACCACCACTTTTACTGGGTAAGTCAATTCTGACAATCTGCCCAGCACATGATCTAACAATGCTTTACCCGCAATAGATTTTAATACTTTTCCGGGCAAGCGAGTTGAACCCATTCTCGCCTGTATAATGACGCCTACACTCATGTCAGATCTTTCCATGTGAGAACGGTATCTTTTTCCATGTCCATGGCTACCGTCCGCCCGACGATCTTTTGAAAATATTTTGGGCCGATGCCGTACCCCGGCCGTTTGATGGCGATATCCTGTTCGGTCAGCCGCTCCCCTGCCTTCACGTTACGGTTAAGCACCACGCTCTTGCGATTGTTGCGCCGCGTGGTTTTCTCGCTTTCAGCAGGGCATTTGATCCCGGAGCCACGCATGATTTCAAAATTGCGCACCGCCTCCACAAGCCATTTCATATCTACCGGATCGGCAGACAGCATGTGATCGGGGCCATCAGCTTTTTTGTCACAGGTGAAATGCTTTTCGATCACCCGCGCGCCCATAACCACTGCGCATAAACAGGCAATTGGTGACAAGGTGTGATCGGAATAACCGACATCCAGCTGCGGAAATGCTTTCATCAGGGTTTGCATTGCTGCCAAATTGACATTTTCCGGGTGGGTCGGATAGCTGGTGATAGCGTGCAGAAGAATCAGCTTCTTATTGCCCTCCGCTAGGATCGTATCCACTGATTCCCGCACCTCTTCCAGTGTACACATACCGGTTGAGAGTAAAATCGGTTTACCGGTACGAGCCACATAGCGCAAATAGGGTAAGTTGACTGCATCATCCGAGCCGATTTTGTGCGCACCAACTCCGCATTTTTCCAGCAAATCTACATCGGTGGGATGTGAAGGCGTGGAAAACCAATCCAGGCCTTTTGAGGCTACATACTTGAATATTTTCTGATGTAATACTTCATCCACTTCATATTTTCTAAACAGTTCATATTGAGATACCACACCCGTGTTCTCCATATCAAAGATTGCCTTTGTGCTGGTGATGGTGTCAGCACGATAAGTTTGCAATTTGACCGCATCTACACCACATTCTTGCGCCGCATCAATCAATCTTTTGGCTTGGTCTAATGTTGTAAAGTTACCGCCGATTTCAGCAATGATATAGCAACGATCTGAACGATAATTGTTAAACATAACGTTACCCCAACCTTCTCAAGACATTTTTTCAGCAACAATCAGCATCTCGTCACTGAGACCGTGATCATCAATTACTTTCTGGAAGTCATTAAACAAAGGCGCGAGCGCACCATGCAATGTCGAGTCATTCAAAGCTTCATTCGACAAACCAAGCGTGCTGAACATTTCAAAGAAATCCTGGCCGAAGAACCAAACCGCCTTAACTTCGTATCCATTAATACGCAGTCTACTCTGCAAGGCTGTCAATGGAAAAAGGAACAGATGTAGAGGAGGATGCATCATACGGTTAACCTGTTCCGGGAAAGATATTTGACTGGCTACGGAAATCGATGGGTAATGCGGCACCTCCAGAACAAGACTGTCTCCCTTGACCTGTATCCGTGCGATATTTTCTAACATCTCATTGGGTGACAATACATGCTCCAAAACACTAAAAAGCGAGACGACTCCGTAACGACCTGCATAGGCACCCAGCATGCCTTCAGATACATATACATTCTTGACCTCCACGCTAAAAGTATGGCGCGCATACTCACATTCCATTAGGTTGGCTTCCAGACCAAGAACATCAAACCCCTGTTTTTCTGCGGCAAACAAAATCTCACCAACTCCGCAACCAACATCAAGCCATGTGTTCTTCTTGGTAGTTATGTTCTCTTTCACAAATTTCACTTTAGGTTCTGCAATCTGCTCAATCCTGTATTCGATAATCTGATCGTTTGCTAGAAGTTTTTTATTAACAGCAGTGTAGTAATCAGATCGGTACGCGGCCTGCAGTTGATCTTCAGCCGGAGGATTTCCAACATATGCCGTTCCACACCCTAGGCATTCTCGATACAGGAAACCAAATATTTCTACAATATCGTCAGCATTTGTATCAAAGCAGATTGGACATTGCTCAAGCATGTCACCTTTTGGAATAGACGTTGAGAACCCGGCCGCAGCTTTTATTGACGCCTTTTTATCAAGATTTTGCTTTAGTCGCTCACTGTCTATCTTCTTGCCACGAGTTATTTTCATTAAAGAAGTTCTCTGAATCTATAACTTATTTGGTTGGTGATCTGGAAGTTACTTTCCGATTACCTGGATGCGATGAACATAGTTATGCACAGTAAAAGACCGCGTACCTACCCACGCTTCTTCATCCTCAGTTTTCCTGGGTAGATAGCATTTACGACAAACCTTACTTTTCATGAAGCCGTGAGGTTGGAGGTGGATGTTCCTTACTGCCTGCATCTTCTCGCCATGCCACACATGGCGCACGGTTTCCTGCTTGATGTCCCCGACTATTTCTTGGTTTTCTTCATCGTTGGAGCATTTCATCACCAACCCATCGGCTCCTATCACTAGTCGCTGGTACTGTTGTGGACAGGTGAATTTTTCAAGGTAGTCGATACAAATATCGTTGGACAGGTAATCAATTAGCGGATTAAACGCCACTAGATCCGTATACGGCTTAAACGTGTTGTAGTAGACATCGGGACCACTTTCAGCAATGGCAGGCCAGATTCCTTGCACCTTGATGACCGGGCGCTTCATATTGTGTTCTTGCTTGTACTGCTTAATAGCCTTTATTTTTTCTAGCAGGTCGTCAAATTTCAGCGGCTTGCGAATACGCTCATACGTCTCGCCCACGCCATCTACCGAGATTGTTATCCAGTCTATCCCAGCTTCTACCATTTTCTGGAAATAGGGCAATGTCAGCTTGCCACCGTGTGTCAGCATGGAGACTTCCTTGATGCCGCAATCCTTTGCGTACTTGACTGCCTCGATAAATTTTGTGTGCAGGGTCGCCTCCCCACGCAAACTCAATCGGATAGCCGGAACCTTGCCGCCGATTTCGTCGATTATTTTTTTGTACATTGCCCAATCCATCCGGGTAGCATTAACTTGTTGTTTGAATTCGTCGGTAATTGTGTAACACATCGAACAGGTGAGATTGCACAGCGACGACAACTCAATATCAACAAGTAGGGGATATTCTGATACCTGTTGTTGCTTCGCGTATTCCGACCAGTTGTACCGGTACTCAGCATATTCTTGCTCCCAGCCATCGCCACGATACTGCTCAAACAAGGCTTCTCTTTCCGTGGTGTCCATCGAATAGTTACCTTTGTTTATCGGTACATTGCGTTTACTCATAATGCCTCTCTTCCCGCTCCCAACTGATGAGATTCTCAACTCCTTCACGAAAGGAAAGCCGGGGATTCCACCCAAGCTCGTTTCTGGCCTTCGAAATATCCGCAACTACATCCATCAGTTCGTTCGTACGTGTTAAATTGTCACAGACAATTTCTTTTTGCGTGCCAGCAATATCCTGAACAATGTCAACGACCTCTTGTACGCTTAACGAAACACCAGAACCTATGTTGTAGACACGATACCCTCTCGGTTTATCCAGCGTTGTTATCAATGCATTCACTAAGTCATCCAAATAGACATAATCCCGTTTGGGCGCCAAATCTTTCACAACAATATTTTCCCCTGCATTCAACACCTGGCTAATTATTGTGGGAATTAAGAATCTTGCCGCCTGGCCGATACCGTAAGTGTTGAACAGACGGAGCGTAGTCACTGGTAAATCGTATGCGCTCGCATAAAACTCGCAGGTTTCCTCAGCAAGTCGTTTGGTCAACGCATAGGGATTGTTTGGCTGAATCGCACTGTTTTCGTCAATTGGCAGACTATCTGGTAGACCGTACACATACGCACTGACAAAGGTCATAGGAATGCGATGGTTCCTACAAAATTCCAGAACATTGATAGTTCCAAGTACATTTGTGTGAAAAAACGATTGCGTATCTTCCCAGCTATCCGGTACAAAAGTCTTACCCGCTAAATGGAATACGTGTGAAATATTTTGCTTTCCAAACTTTGTCAGGGTTTCCCGGCTAGCAATATCGCCGTCCACAGAACCCACTGACTGCACACCCCAATCTTGGGCTTTTAAATTTGATACAAGCGCCTTACCTATAAAGCCGCTCGCTCCGGTAACCATCACCCTACTCACTTAGTAACCTCGGCCTTATTTTCTCGAATTCTTCAATGGCCTGAATGTAGTCATCCGGCCGACCTATATCCTGCCAATAACCGCTATACTTCCGCACGATAGCCGGTTTGCCCACAGCAAGCAGGTCCAGCATCAGATTGTCGAATCCATACCTTTCGCCTTCCGGGATGAATTCCATAATGCGGCGATTAGCCATATACACGCCCATGCTCACCAGATAATGGGCGCTAGGCTTTTCCCTGAAACCGGTCAATTGATTGTTTGCACCTATTTCCAACACACCGTAATCAATCTTCTGTTCACGCATGTAGGCGGAAATTGTGAAGATATTGTTCTTGTTGACGTGTTCTTCGAAGAACTCCGAATAATTGAGGTCGCACAGTACATCGCCATTCATGACAATGAAATTATTGGGGAGATCGCGGATCAGCCGTAACGGCGCCATGGTGCTAAGCGGCTTTTCTTCCAACGAATAGTCAATCTTGACGCCCCATTTCGTGCCATCCTGAAAAAATGCCCTGATGATTTCAGCCTGATGGTTTACCGCCAAGGTGATATGGTCAAAACCATTCTGAACGAGTTGTCGGACAATCACTTCCAAGATGGGAAACTCACCGATGGGCATCAATGGTTTCGGTAGCACCACCGTGTAGGGAAGCAGGCGCGTTCCTTTTCCGCCAGCAAGAATGATGGCGCGCTTAGACATTGTAGATACCCGTTTTGTATTGCTTTAAATTTTCCGGATCGGAAAACCATCCGATCGTCTTCTCAAGACCTTCGCGTAGTGTTGTTTGGGGCTTAAAACCGGTTATCCGTTCAATCTTGCTGTTATCGCACCAGAGCCTCTCTACTTCGCTCTTTTCCGGGCGGAAGCGGACTTTGTCAGTCTCGATTTCGATGGCTACACCCATAATTTCCGCGATCAATTTTACGATATCTCTAATGGATATTTCATTGCTGCTGCCGCAGTTGACTACTTCACCCACGGATTGCTCGGACTCTGCTACAGCAATAAATCCCTCAACTGTATCAAGAACATAGCTAAAATCACGTGTGGGATGCAGGTCTCCGAGTTTTAGCTTTCCGTTGCCTGCGGCAATCTGAGTGATGACCGTAGGAATCACCGCCCGCGCGGACTGTCTCGGACCATAAGTATTGAAAGGACGGATGGTGGCTACCGGTGTGTCAAAGGCGTATCGAAAAGACATGGCAATCTGGTCGGCACCGATTTTTGTAGCCGAATAGGGAGACTGTCCCCGTAACGGATGTTCTTCAGTGATGGGAACAAATTGGGCCGTGCCATAGACTTCACTTGTAGAGGTGTGGACTATTTTTTCGACATTATATTCGCGTGCTGCCTGAACTACATTCAAAGTTCCCATGATATTTGTGTCAACGTAAGTGGATGGCGAATCGTAAGAATGTGGAATGGCTATCAACGCCGCCAGATGCATGACAACGTCACAACCTTCCACCGCCTTCCTTACTCCGTGGGGATCGCGAATATCTCCGGCAAATACCTCGAACCGACCAGCCACATCCGGAGCACACCCGTCTAACCAGCCCCACGAATTAAATGAGTTGTAATGAACAAAAGCACGTACATTGCATCCCTTACGAACAAGCGTCTCCGTCAGATGAGAGCCAATAAATCCATCTGCTCCGGTGACAAGAACTTTTTTGCTCGCCATCTTCATTATGCTGATCTCCAGATACTTAATTTTAGATTAGGCGCCATGGCAACAACGTGCTGAAAAAACCGGCCCGCCCATTACCTCTTTTTGAGGTAAAATCGTCCAGGCTGAAACCACAAATTATGCCGGGTACATCCACATGAAATTTGTCAGCTGACTGGCTGGCTATAGAAAAATTGATCCTGTAATCCCCGTGCCCTAAAGTTCTTGGCGGCAAGATCACGCTGAAGGTGTTAACACCGACAGGCAGGTTATCCAGCGGATTTACAGCTGCGGCATCGAAGCTGTCGGATACCATTACTTGCGTGCCATCCGACTTAACAATACCGATATACCCATACAAACCCGGCAATTGCTTGCGAACCTGTAATTCGAATTTGATGTTGATAGGACTATCGCAATCGAACTTCTGGGCGACATTTCCTTCTCGATCCAGTAGGGTCATTTTTTTTAATTGCACAATTTTATCTGGGTCGTCAGCAAAGGTGATTTCGGCGCCTAATTCGGATACTCCACCGAGCATGTAAGTATTAATAACAGCACTCGTTTCGCCGATGCCTCTTATTTCTCCCTCATCCAACCACACGCAAGTCGAGCATAATTGCGAAATAACGCCCAAATTGTGACTTACAAATAATATAGTTCGCCCATCCTTTCCCGCCTCTTCCATTTTTCCTATACATTTTTTCTGGAACTGTGCATCTCCCACCGCAAGAACCTCATCAACAATGAGTATTTCCGGCTCCAGATGGGCGGCCACTGCAAACGCCAGGCGAACGTACATGCCGCTGGAATATCGCTTTACCGGGGTATCAAGAAATTTTTCAACTTCGGCAAAATCTACGATCTCATCAAATTTTTTATTGATATCTTTTTTACTCATGCCGAGGATTGCACCATTTAGAAAAATGTTCTCCCGACCGGTAAGCTCTGGATGAAAGCCTGTTCCCACTTCGAGCAAACTTGCAACACGCCCATTGATGGTTACTTTTCCGGTGGTAGGCTCTGTGATTCGGCTAAGTATTTTTAGAAGCGTAGATTTACCGGCACCGTTACGACCAATTATACCTACGCGTTCTCCCTGCTTGATATTAAAATCAACATTTCTAAGCGCCCAGAATTCTTCTTTATACAAATGTCGGTGCGGTGATTTCCTGTTGGCAAACGTTTCAAGTGCTCGATTACCAAGATTTCTTACGCCCGCGGCTATCGCGTCGCGAAAAGTGTCGTAATCATTGCGCCCCTGATGACTAATAATATATTTCTTTGAAAGATCCTCTACTTTGATTGCTGTGGGCATATCGAATCCTAGATAACATCCGCAAAGGATTTTTCAGTTCTACGAAAATAGACTATGCCGGTGATAAGCATCGCAACCACAAATCCTATCGACAATACGAGACCGGGCAAGTAGAGTGTCGTCTCCCCGCCAAGAATTGCCCAACGAAAACCATCAATCACACCTACCATTGGATTCAAGGAATACAGAAGTCGCCATTTCTCGGGCACGACAGTGCTACTGAATCCAACCGGTGAAATATAAAGCCCGAACTGCACAGTAAACGGAATGATGTACCGAAAATCACGATACTTTACGTTTAGAGCAGCAACCCACAAACCGGCACCCATTGCAGTTACAAACGCAAGCAGAGTAAATAGCGGTAAGGTTAGTATTCGTAGATCTGGCATATATCCGTACCAGATCATCACTGCGACCAGGATCAGGCCACTAATCATGAAATCGACGAAACATACGATTACCGAACTGGTTGGAATAATCAGCCGCGGAAAATAGATCTTTGAGATCATGTTTGCATTGCCAATAAGACTGTTTCCGGCCTCACTGAATGCGGTGGATACAAATTGCCATGGCAACAACGCTGCAAGGACAAGTACCGGATAAGGCACACCGTTTGACGGCAGCTTCGCGAGCTTTCCAAATACTATGACGAGCACCAGGGTTATAAACAATGGCCGGATAAGTGCCCAAAGAAAACCAATGGCTGTCTGTTTGTATCGAACAAGAATATCTCGCCATGCGAGAAAATAAAATAGCTCCCGGTAGCGCCATAAATCCCGCCAGTAATGGCGCTCCGCTCGACCGGCCTCGATAACAATAATCTCCTTGTTAATCATTTTTTACACTCTGCCAAAGAACCAGACTTGGTCGCGCATTCAGTTTGGGCAAGAAACGTTTGTACTCCTGATTGGTCATAGTCAATACACGAATTTTTCTGTCAATGTAACGCTCGGTTTTTTCGACTAAATCCTGAAGATTTTTTTTATTGATGTTGCCCACGAGTACAAGATCAATAATTCCGGTGTCTTTTCCCTGGGCATAGTCATCCAACAAGATCGCTTTCTCCAGATTTCCGAGTCGCTCGATGATGCTTTCCAGAATTCGGTCCATCCCGAGCGCCTTTTTGACCATGGAGTGTAATTCTGGAAACAGGGGGTGGCTGGTATTCGCACGGTAGTTTAACTGGCGTCCATCGCGACTTTGGGATAACAATCCGGCGTCATTCATGTGATGCAGCTCATCACTAAGCTGGCCTGGAGACATATTGAATTCAGTGGCTAGCTCGCGCAGGTAGGCCTTCTGCCCCGGATTCAGGAACAAACGAATAAGAATGCGTATTCGTGCCTTTGAGGTGATAAAACTGTCCAGCAATATCTTGGCCTTTTCGTTCTGTTTTTAAGAACAATAGTGCAAATAAAATTCCTGTCAATTTATCACTATTTTATTGTGTGATTCAGCTCTGGATTAAGGCTTGTGGTGACTCAAATCGCGCCATGGCAGGACAACTGATGCGAAAAAGCCGATTAGATGGAAATTGTCTTTCACAAAAGTTTCTTTATGTAATGAGGTTTTCGGCCGCAATGTTGGCAACTGGGTAAGCCTGACTCCGGGAAGGACCCGGCATCTGGGGTAAAACAGTATTGGTGCAGAACCGGCTGTTTGTTTGTACACTCCGCATTCGCGACGATCACGTAAAACGCATCTCGATATGATCGTTGCAGTCAGTTTGTTAATTGGGGCGGTAGCTCAGCTGGGAGAGCGTCGCGTTCGCAATGCGAAGGTCGGGAGTTCGATCCTCCTCCGCTCCACCAAATTATCTCTACCCGCACAATTGTCTGCGGCTTCCGCGTTTATTTGGCTAGAATAGCTCCTCTGCCCCGGTAGCTCAGATGGATAGAGCAACCGCCTCCTAAGCGGTAGGTCGGACGTTCGAATCGTCTCCGGGGCGCCATTTCCTGCCTGGATAGCACCTCTGCACCAGCCACCTTCTACATAAGGTACAATATTGGCAAATACAGTTGAATATCGTGGCAAACCCAGTAGCTGAACTGATAAAAACCAACCCTATTTTGAATCCTTAAGGCAGATCTTGTTAAGCACCAATCAACTTAGCTGCATTCGCGGCGATCGTACCCTGTTTTCTGACTTGTCTTTTACGCTGTCGCCGGGACAGTTGCTGCATGTAAAAGGCCCCAATGGCAGCGGCAAGACGACATTGTTCAGGGCCATTTGCGGCTTGTTCCTGCCGCAGCAGGG
>SDBV01004379.1_pt1 | contig 20396 bp, 2 predicted proteins | sample 2277081 | NCBI WGS metagenome assembly SDBV01 (sample SAMN10402039, study PRJNA504765) | marine sediment metagenome | isolation source: marine sediment core GS10_PC15, 223 cmbsf | place: Arctic Ocean: Southern Knipovich Ridge | collected 2010 | reverse complement strand
TAGTTTCAGGAGGAAAATAGATTATTCGCTCCAAGAGTTCGGTGTTACCCGAATTTCGAGCTTTATAATACAACTTAACAATGTTCTTAGGAGACATCCCTTTGGGATTCGGCGTAACAAATATTCTCAAAAACACAATGACACAAAGTACAATGATTAACCCTAAGCCAATGCAATTACGTCCCTTATCAAAAACTATGCTCATCCTAAACCCCTTCTTTTATCTCTGGCTACCCAATCTATTTCCAATCATATCAAGGACTGTTGGATTTGTCCAATAGGACCTGTGCCCTCCTCCAACTCCCTGTGAAATATTAACATTGGGATTATTATACAAATATCCAGTCCCGGCATCAACACCTGTCATCCCAAGATAGTCTGGAGCATCAGTAACAACCCAATCATCCATTGAATAAAAATTCATCCAAGTACTTAAACCTGCAGGTTTGGCAGTATCAGCATTGAGCGGCGATCCCATTGTAGCCCATGTGTTGATATTACCCACGCCTGCATATTGTGCATCTCTTGAAAGAACCGTTCCCCAACTATGGGAAACTATATTCACTTTACTATAGCCCTTTTGCTGGAGTATTTGAACAGCCCGTACCAAGCTATTTGTGGCGACATCATGTACTCCTTTATTAATCCCAACTGTTCCCGTCAAAGTATAACCAGACCAAGTAAACTCATAATAGTCCTGATTATTCGCACGAGTTTCCAACTCGTCAATGAAATTGCTCGACCAACCATTCAAACGAGGAGCAATGCCATGAACAATAATCGTTGCATTTGCATGCTCTTTTTCTTTGACATGAAAATTCAAATCAGAGGCATGACCATAGATTCGCTCGGCGGATGGTGCCATAGCATAAGTATAGGATCCGATATAAATTCCCTGAAGTATGCTTTGTATAGCCACGCTCATCACAAAACCACCCAAGCCACCAATAAACTGCCCAGTTGGATCAATATTGTTAACCGGATTATTGTGGCCATAGAGGTATTTGTGCAGGCTCAGTGGATTCTGAGTATTGCCGGGATAATCATCCATCCGGTTGAACAGGCCGACGGCTGGTCTGTAATACCTTGCCCTGTTGTAATACCAGCCTAAATCACTATCGTACATTTCGCCTGCATAAAGCAAATTCGTCTGCTCAGAGGAGCTGTCTAAACGATTGCCATAAGCGTCATAGTTAAACGTCTGGCCTGAGATCAGATCGCCATTGTTATCCGAAAGAAGTCTGGCTGAACCATGGCCGTCGTAAAGCAGGTATTTAGGATTATTCGCTCCGGTAGCCTGGGCCAGTATGTCAAGGCCTGCGATATAAGTTATATCATCTGAGCCGGCCTGGGTCTGTTTAAGTACCTGGGCATATCCGGTCGGATTGAATGGATCGATCAGATAGTTAGTTGCAGTTGTGCCATTGTCTTTGCTCGTACGAACGCCATCAGGATCGTACGTATAGGTTATCGTCGGGTCCGAGCCAACAGTTACAGTTTCAAGACGGTTGCGGAGGTTATAAGTATAATCGGTCGTATCGCCAGCGGTTATTGCTTTACTCGTCAGTGAGCCATTATAATCATAACCGTAAACAACGTCGGGACTTGAGCCGTCCGGATTTGGCGATTCTTTCTCTAATTGATCAATCTCGTTATAGAAGTAATACGCCATCGTGCCATCTTTACTGTAACTAAAGCGATTGCCTACTAAATCATAGACGAAGTTGTCGATATAATCATCGCTACCGAGGTGATCATCATAATTTTCCTGTGTGAGTCTATTCAGATTGTCATAACTAAAGTTGATCACGGCGGTTGTTCCGCTGGAATCTGCTTCGGTTACCGATTGACGCATACCATCGGCATAATAATCATAGCTGTAACTGCTCAGCGTAGCCGATGAAGAATCCTTATTAGTTACGCTCGCCGCCCGGTTAAGGGCATCGTAATCATAGTCTGTTGTTATAATGTCTGTGCCGTCTACATTCCGATAGACCATATCAATTGACCCGACCGGAGTATATTCGTAACTCGTGATTTCCTGCTCACCAACAGGATCGTTATCGGTGAGGTCGACTCCGTTGCGTTTTTCGACTATCACATCCGAGAGGCTACCGCCTTTATCGTATACGTAAGCAATTTGGGTATCAACGCCAGCCCAGTCATCGGTATCAGGCGTACGAACCAGTTCCTTTCTGCCGGTAACAGAATTGTACCCATAACCTATATCGCCTTCCGGCGTTGTGATACTGAGAATTCTGCCTTCGGTATCATAATCGAAGTCCTGCTCGACTGTGCTGTCGACAATGACCTGGTCTTTTCTGCCGAGATTGTCATAGGTATAATTAATTTTTCGGCTCCATGCGGTATACTGTTCAACATCATCACCGAGAAGCAGGTCAGCTTTATAATTATCATTGAAGCCATCAGCTGTGCCGTCTGCGTCATAATAAAGCTTATATGCAAGCTGACCATTATCATTATAGAAGTATCCGGTGGCCTGCTCCTTGAAGTCGATATGAACCTTCACCCGGCCAAGCTCGTCATACTGCCGTTGTTCATATAGCTGGCCAGTTGGTATTGCATCGTAAACCTCTGCAGCGGTATCGATATCTGCCGGCAATGGATCGGTGGGTACAAACGGCATATACTTGCCGACCTGCTGGTTAAGTTCATTGTATGCAAAGACCGTCAGCCTAAGCTTAGGATCGAGAATACCAGCCTGATTGCCGTAATCGTCATAGATATAGCGATATTCAGGCTGGCCGTCGCCAAGTTTTGGCTCCGGCAGCGTAACTTCAGTCAGCCGACCGGAAACATCGTAGGAGAACTGCTTGACGTTATATTTGAAATCATCCGTTCCTTCGTCAGGCATTGCATCAAAGGACACTTGAGCCGTTGCGTATTTCTTTCTGCCTAATCCGTCATAACTGACATGGGTGTAAATATCCGCGCCAGTTACAGGAATTCCCTCCTCGTCGATATAATCTGTCGGCGGATGAGTGGTAGTGGTGACTCTGCCGAGGTCGTCATAATCGAAGAAAGTAGTATAATCATATTGTACCGCGCCGTCCTCGAACTCTCTTGCATCAACCACATAGCTGCGCCGTGTACCGATATAATACGTTTCAGTGCGATGTTCGCCAGTAAAGTTGCCGTCAAGATCGGTTACCTCGTGATATACATTATAATTAAAGTTACCGAAGTTTATTTTAGTGGCATTGATAGTGCCGTCATGTAGTGCAATACCTGGTACATAGAGGTTGTTATTATTAGGTTGGTCATCGAGGTAGTGGCCTAAGGGGTCAATCATAGCAATTTGCTTACCAGCATAGTCATACTCGTAAGTTGTTACCTGCTCGAAGCCGGCCTCGTCAAGCGCAACAGAGTGTTTAACGCGTCCCGCAACGTCGTAGATTGTCTTGGTATAAGACAATGGTCCGATCTGACCGGTAGTTACGCTGGAAAGCACAACCGGTAAATTACCATTGCTGCTCCAGCCGATGTACAGGCCAGGAGTTGGATCACCCGTATCACCGGCATATGTCCCCCATGCATTTCTCGGCGAAGCGTTGGGATTTACTGTTTTGCCGACCACTTCTTCATCAACTACGAGGTCTGTTATATCGAGCTTAACCTTTTCCCATCGCCGTGTTTCAATAACCCTGCCAAGCGGGTCATAAACGTTTTCTGTGCCATTGGGCCAGGTCGCAGAATCGGTGGGGTTAAAGCTTGTCGCATCAAACTGGCCAACGCTTACCAGTACCCTACCTTCGGCATCGTATAGAGTTTGAGCAGTGGTAAGTTCAAACCATATGTATGTGCTAGGGTTCTGTGGGTCTTCTATATATTCAAAGGTGCTCGTTTGGACAAGATTGCCTGTTGCATCATAGTAATAGGCTGTTTTTATATTGTTCTCATTTATAGTGTAATCAACCTTACCGATAGCATTGTATACAGTCTGGCTAAGCACAGTATCCGAATTCTGCATAGTACCGGTGGGATTATTGGTAACAGTGACAACTCGTCTAGTTTGAAGCACCCGACCTACATCATCATAATCAGTAACAGTTTTTATAGTAGCCGTATCACCCGAACCGGCTGGATCAGTCCAGTCGTACCAGCTTTCTATTTGATTGCCTTTATCGTCATATTCAAAGTGACGAATATAGACTGGTGAATCGCCGGAATAGTAAGGCTCGCTGATCTTGTATGGCTGATCGTGAGAGTTACTTTGTGACTGGTCATATACGTACGTAGTAATAATGTCAGAACCACCAGCAGAATCAAGTTTAGTAATCGTCTCCAGACGGTTCAGGCTATCGTATGAGTATTCGGTTATTTCATCTGCTGAAGAATCGCCGAAGTCGACAGCTACTTCAGTTCGCCAGAAAAGATTTGTGGGCTGATCATCGGGTGTTCTACCGGGATCGTCTGCTGTTATTAAAGTCCCGGACGTGTTACGATACCAGTACTTATTAACGGTCTGAGAAACCTCGGCATAATCATCTGGGAAGACCAGGTCTGTATCACCCAGGTCATCCAGTCGCCACTGTTTAGTCTTTATCAAATTGCCGATTTCGTCATATTCATTCTCCGTGATGTTTATTTCAGAATCGCAGGTTCTGATCGTTCTACCAGCAGAGTCATATTGATTGTACGTCTTGTTACCAGCTGGATCTTCAACAACGCACGGCTTATCAGAATAATCATTATCGTACGTTTCGCCATAATATGTCGTTCCACCAACTTCATATTGCAAGGTGTAGTTTTCATACGTATAAAGTGTCGTACCGTCAGCGTTGGTGGTAGATACTACACGACCTCTTTCATCATAGTCATAAATTGTAATATTTCCATTTCGGTCGGTAACTGTTTCGGTCTTGTTCGTAAGGTCATGGTTAATTTCTATATAACCACCCTTGGCATCATAGACACCTATCATTCTGCCATCGTCATCATACATGTATTTAATCGGTGTTATGCCGCGTTCATCCTTGATGTCTGCGATATAATGCTCTTGGGGGCCAAGGACAACTGTACCGTCATTGTAGTTGTAGCTATAAGTCGTAGTTTCATATTGCTCATCAGGGCTTTGGCCACTGTCATTAACAAGTCTATGGACTTTTTCCAGGTTTCCATGGACATCATAATCATATTTCAGACTTGGCTTGGAGCTATTCGGCAAACGTATAGCCTCAATCCTGCCGGAACTGTCCTCACGATCAATGAAAATCTCAGCAGCCTTATTTGTGCCTTTCTGCAGGTACTCTACAGAATCGGCAACCGGATGATCACTTGATTTGTTCGTAACATTAAATTTGATCACATCGCCTGATGTGGTGATTATTTTAGATAGATAAGGCTTTCCACGCGGCCGAGCATAGCAGGTATTATCAAATTCGTCCCTAAAATCCCCATACCTACCGTAATCGTCACGTTCAAACTCGTATTGCGTGCCATCTTCTGTAGTCAGCCTAAACTTCGCAAAGTCGTAATAGGCAGCATCAAGATTTATACCCCCCTGCCCATTTTCCTGTCCAGCCCACAACAATGATGATCTGGCCGATAATGACATTATTGCCAGATCACCATTGTCGTCCAGTGCCTCCAGTGTAGCATTTATACCCGGCGATGATATATATTTCGCCTCATAGCACGATACTGACCCGTATTCACAGGATACTTTATTGAGAGTAAACTGAAATGTCACTCTTTGTCCATCGGGCATAGTCAGAATAACATCTCGGCCGTAGTTTGAACTCATTCTGACCATCCACTGAGTGCCATCACCATATGGATCAAGAAATTCATCTGATGTGTATAAAGCTCTCTCCTCCGGCAGTTCGATATCCATACTGGCAAAAGAGTGCATCCAGCCATAACCAAACGTCCCATCGCTATCTTTGCGGAGGCTGTCATAAGTCCGAATAACCCTCAGCGGATAACCGCCGACTGGTACGACCATATCTTCCTGGGAGAACTTCACGTTGCCAATCTTAAGTGGGCAATCGAGCACAAATGCAACATTGTCGTGTATATAATTGGCCGGATCCTGATCATTCGGCCATCTCACTGTTAGAAGTAACTGATATGTCCCGTTCTCGACACCACTAAAATCCAAAGTCCCCAGATTGCTCTGCGTAATGGAGCCTAGTTGCCAATCAGTCAGGTCTTTAACGAAGTAATTCCAATAAATTTCCAACTCATCATCGTACCAATACCGAGTGGCATACGTACCTATTTCATATTTAAATAGCCCTATTTTATATTCTATGTCACTGTCAGAATACGCAGTACCTTCCAGATCAAATAAACCCTTCTTTATTATCGGCAGGGTCTGACCACCTTTAAAATTTATGTTCTTTTCATGAACTACATTTGTTATCGCAGCAAAAAGCTCGTTACCGCTGGGCGAAATAACGTTAATATTGACACTTGACACTGAAGAATTTCCACAACGATCAGTTGCATAAACCGTTAGAGTGTGCGGGTTATCTTGTGGGTCAAGGGAATAACTATAGAAGGAATGGTTAACTGTCAGTTGTTCAGGATAATTAAAGCCTGTGTTTACCGACTTTATAGTCTGACCGCCAATTTCCAGCTCTACTTCCGCAATGCCGCTGCCGGTGTCTTCAATGTCCACCTCAACATCAATCAGGCCTAGGACATTGGCACCATTTGTAGGATCAATTATATTCACTGTCGGGGAATCTAAATCCGCACTTAACGGAATCGGTAAATCCACCGTAACCCATAAAATTTTCGGATCAACCAGTGGCTGTTGACTGCTGTCTTTTACCTCAAGTTGCAACTGGTAGTTACCTTCGGTATCAAATTCCATAACAGGTGCCACCGCCGACGTAGATGGTATAAACGTTACCTGTGCCGCAGGACTCGGTCCCTGCAAAACCGACCATGTATAGGTAGCATCACTTGGAATACCTGTAACCATCATATCATCCAGCACCAGAATTGCCGGCTTCGTCGTTGACCCATCACATGAACACAACTCAATCGGATCGTATTGTCCAAAATATATACCTTTTTCAATCTCACTGCTTTCGGGAAGTACCTCAATTTCTACCGTGTCCCAGCTTGAAAGGTCACCATCAGAAGCATCCAACCGCAACTTATAAATATCAGCAGCTGTGAATGTCACTGTGGGGGTCTCTGACTGAGCATTATTAAAGCTTGGGGCAGTTGCAGGACTTCCTACAACCGTCCAGGCTACCGTAAGCAGATCAGGAGGATTGGGTAAATCATAATCTTTGACCCAGGAATCCAGCTCAAATACATAAGATCCATCTAACAACTTAACCCGCCTGTCGGTACCCGGATAAATTTGTGGCTCAGTGTTTTTCTTGACTGATACGTCTACGCTGCCGCTGGCAATAACTTCAGAACTGCTGTTTTTAACCTTATATATCAAGGTATAATCACCCTCTGTATCGAAAGTCACTGTAGCAGTTGTATTATAAGGCGGGTCATTTTGTACAATCACAGGGGTATCAGGATTCTCAGGGTCGCTTTCCCAGGCAGCGGTACTCTCTGCTGGCAATATTCCCCTAATCTCGGCTAAGATGTTAGTAGATACTTCGCCATTATTAATAGTTACTGGCAAAACCAAATCTTGTCTTTTACCTGTACTGACGACAACATCCGGCAGATTAACGGTTATTACCACTGACTTGTCGCCAATAACTCTGCCTTTGGAGTTCTTGGCCAAAAGATGGATCGCATATTGTCCGGGATTAGTGAAAGTTGCCTTTGCATTCGTCAAAGAAGTCGCATTGTCAATTCTTACGATGTCGGGGGCAGAGACCCACCATTCAGGTGAGCCAAAGCTTATATCGCCGTCTTCTAAATCCACAGTTACCTCACTGCTTTCCAAAGTAACGGCTTGATCAGAACCAGCGTCAACAACTACCTCCTCAACCGTTACATCGGCAATATCCATTGCTATGAGATCGCCAAACTGGTCATAGCCCTTTAAGCCCACTTTATAATCGCCGGGGACAAAGAACTCTACCGTCGTAGACCATCCTTCGTTGCTGGTGACAAACTCCATATATTCGCTTGTTCCAGAAAATTCCCATCTCACATAGTCAATGTATTCGGAATAATCAGTCAGAGCCTCTCCCGCAAGGGTTAAAGGCGTATCCGGTGATGCAGAATATGGCCCATTGGCATTGATGCCGGCTTGCCGATAACCTCCGCCTGTACCTACGGTTATCACAACTGTGTTAAAGGCAAGGACACTTCCATTGGCATCCTTGGCCACAAACACGATATTATAAATTCCATTATCGCTGAATTTTGCCCATGTGCTGCGGTATGATGAATTTCCGAATGTTACTGTAGCGCCAATACCCATAAATAACCACTCTGTCTCATAAGGCTCACCACCTGTAACAGTACCGGTCAGGTTGATGGTGTCATCCAAGTCTATTGCGTTGTTATCGTCATCGGTACTGATATCGACAGTAAGCTGGACCGGTGATACGGTGATTATAACTGTACCGGTACCTATCACATTCGAACTGTCGTCTTTTGCAACCAGGTTGAAATGGTACTCTCCATAATCTGTAAACGTGGCGGTAGTGCTAAGTTCAGTGGGACTGCCCAATGTCACCGGCGCATCATCGGCATGTTCCCAGATTACTTCAGCAGGAACCACACCTTCCACATAGCCACTAAGGTCAACAGTAACTTCCGAACCAGAAAGGAACACTTCCCGATTATTGCCTGCAATAACTTCAACAAAAGGATGATTTATCTTTACAAGAGCTGAATCCGAGCCGATAACCCGGCCGGAGGAATCGTCGGCCACTTCCAGAATCATTTCAAAAATGCCGGGCTTGGTAAAGGTCGCAGTAACACTTGAGGATATAGGATCTGCACCACTATTTGAAAGGTCCTTAAGTGATACGGAATAATGTGGCGCAATCCAACTTATGTTATCGGCTGGCTCTGCTCCGATTATATGCCCCAACAATGAAACCTCGGCCTTGACTTCATCGTTTACGGCGTCATAAAACAAAGTTGCCTCGTAAGGTGCGTTCACATTTGCATCCACATCTGCTTCTACCTTTACCGTCACCATGTCTCTTCCAACCAAAGAGCCGCTAATTTCAACTGACAATGCTAAAAGATATGTTCCTACCTGATCGAAAGATACTTTTGGATTAAGAAGTGTATAATTGTTATTCTCAAAGGTGACAGTTGAACCAGCAGGTTTATCTATCACTTCCCACTGGACATTAAAGCTACCAGCAGAACCGGCTGGACCGTTATACTCAACCGTAGCATCAGACATGTGTGCCTGTTCGGTAATAGTTACCACCTTGTACTGTCCGGCATCTACCGTATAGGGCATAACCTCATCACAGCCGATATCTATCGAACCACCTATAACACGATACCCACCGTCAATATCTCGCTCATCTGCAAGACTCAAGAGTCTCCAAAATGTAATATCTGTAGTGTGCCCAGGAGCCTCCTGCAGAGCCTGATTTAGAGTGATCTGATCATTAGCAGGATCAACATCCGTAATAATCCGATACTCGCCATCAATTTCTACTGTGTCGTTTATATGAAATTCTTCAACATTCCCGACCTCGATGACTTGGTTTGTACTATAGTTGTCATAGACATAATCCTCAAACATTGCAACACCAAACCAATCGGTGACTATGTCACCGCTGGAGGGGGTAGAATCAGCTTCAGGCCCAAAAGTAATAGAATCGACATCTACTGTTTGGATAATTCTCGCGATACCATCGTTTCCTATCTCAATAACTCCACCCGGCTGATACATGCTTCCATCAGCAACTGTTATCGTCGATACATTAATACCGGACTGTATTGTGTTATCAAAAAAGCCGTTATCGATGCACGGAGACTCACCCTGCAGGTGATAATCACCTGGAACCCAAAAATCGTCGCTCGTATCCCCTGGTGTGTTATTGTCATGCAAAAATCTGTCCTGCACAAATTCCGGATCAGAAGCAATGTTAGTCGATCCCGTAAAACCACCGCCCACACAACAGTATTTAACTGTTCCGACATAGTTATAAAGATTATCTCCGCTGGCATTACTGGAGCCATTGTTCCAGATTATGCAATTACGTATCTCAGACTTACTTGAACTGGAATAACTAAAGAGTATGCCGTATACTGCGTTATCAACAATAGTATTGTTACGAATTATAACTTCATTAAGTTTACTGCCTTCATCGTCTACTCTTCCGATACATATACCTGCACCAGAACTATAGTTACCACCATTTTCAAATATCAGGTTGTTTATTATCCTGGGAGAATATACAGGATTGACACATTTTATTCCATAATCACCATTGTTGGAAATAATATTATTGATGATCATAGGTGATGATTTGAAACAATATACACCACACTCATCTCCGTTTGTAATCGTGAAGCCTGATAATGTTCCTAAGCAAACATCATAACTGTCGCCTTTCATTTTCACAGTACCATCAATACCCCCCAAGTCTGTACCATCGATGATGGTGTTGGCTACAATATTCATGTCCTGGGGGTCAACGCTTCTGAGAATAATATCTTTGCCACCAAAATCTATCGCCTCCCTATATCTTCCAGGATATACAACGATCTCATGATCATTTCCTGCATCATCAATAGCGGATTGAATGGTGCTATACCACTGATCTGTATTCAAATTCTTTATTCTGGCACCAAGAGGTTGGAGCACCTGAGGAATCTTCTGGTTATCCTGCACCACTCCAATTCCGAGACGACCGTATTCCTGGTCGCCCCAGGAATAGATCGCACCATTGGCATCCATTGCCAAACAATGCCAGTATCCTGATGAGATGGCAATTATATCAACATCATCACCAAGAAAATCATTAGTATTATCGCCATCACCATTAAGATCATCAGGTTCACCATTATTATCTCTATCTGGCGCAACGACTTTTACAGGAAATAAACTGTCAACATCGGTATTGTTGCCAAGTTGGCCAAATTTATTGTCTCCCCATGTCCATACATTGCCATTTTTATTAAGGGCCATACAGTGACTTTCACCAGCAGAAATCTCAATAATATCCTCAAGATCACCTTCTTCGGGATCATGTACTCCATCATTGTCTAAGTCAGGACCAACAACCAATATTGGCATAGGTTCACATTTTACGACGCTACCATCACTACCATTACCAAGACGACCTCCATCACAATCTCTCCTGGTAAATATATATCCCGGACTCACGTTCCCAAACCAACCTGTATAATTCCAGCCCCAAGTATAAACTCTGCCGTTGTAAGACGGATCTGCGTCATCGAGTTTTTCCAGTGCCATGCTATGATGCCAGCCTGCAGAAATGGCTACGATATTCTCAAGAAAAGTAGGACTTGCAGGATCATAATCCGAATCCTGTTCTCCAGCGTGTACAATAACTGGCTCAGCTTTATACGCTGATAAGCTATCATTCGTTCCAAGTTTGCCTGTAAAACTGGGATCGCTTGTAGCAAAACTGAATAAATTTTCGCCAAAAGTAAACACTTTCCCGTAGGCACCATTATCCTGATCAATTTTTTCTAAGGCCATGGAGTGATGCGCACCTCCGGAAACAGCTATAATATTTTTAAGTGGATCAGTTCCTGGCTTGCCGGGATCGTCATTCTGCTCACCAGAAAAAACACGATAAGGAATAGGTGGAGTGGACCTATAATAAATATCCTCACCTATGCCAATTTGACCAATATTGTTCTTGCCCCATGCAAAAACATAACCATCTACATCGACCGCAAGGGAGTGTTCACCGCTTCTACCAGCAGCAATATTTATAATGTTCGACAGGTAATCCGGTAGGCCATCAATGTCATCAACGCCAACACCATCATAATCTAAATCATCAGGGTTATCGTCAAAATCAAGGTCTGGTGCAAGTACTTTAACAGGCGCACAACTGGAAGTTTCTTCTGGTCCATTAATACCATTGCCAAGTTGCCCATAGAGTTCAAAACCCCACGCCCAGATATTTCCACTGTAATCGAGTGCCAGTGAATGTCTCCATCCTGCTGAAACAGTTTCAATATCTTTTAGATATGTATGAGCGCCTTGATCGCCTGAGAGTACATGGACAGGTAGAGTTTCTTGATACTCACCATAAAGGTGATCTCCTGTTCCTAAAACCCCCTGGTAGAAAATTCTGTCATCTGGCTCCCAACCTTCCGGAAGAAGCCAAAAACTATCTAATCCACATGACCAAACCCCTTTATCTTCTGTGTCATCAACAACAAGAGTATGGTCTTCGCCGCCAGAAATTATCGTGCCGGGTCTTACTTTAATTGTGACCTGGTCAGTACGAGTCAAGCCGCTGTATTTACCTTCCAATTCCAATAAATACTCGCCAGGCTTGGAAAATCTCGCCTGAGTAGTAAGGGATGAATTATCCGTAAACTCTACATCACCCGGGCCACTGTCCTTATGCCATTCCTGAATTACGTTGGCTGGGTCAAGTCCGACAGGTTCAATACCACCCTGCAATGATGCAACTGCAGGCAATATTATCACCTGGTCATCACCCGCTTCAATTGCAAAATCATTATAAGGAGGTGCATTTACTACGATTTCAACCTCATCACTTACCGGTGGATTGGCACCATCATCTGCAGTGAGTCGCAGGACATAAGTGTCCGGCTCCGTGAAGATAACTATTGGCTGTACGGCTGAGGTGTCATTAAAGATTACCCCACTAGGGGGACCACTCCTAACTGTCCAGGAAATAACCGGTGAACTATCAGGGTCGTTAACAGATGGCTGTGGACTCAAACCTGCAAAATCGAATTCTCCTGTTGAATTTAATATCTTATCACCACCTGCCTCTACGGTCGGAGGCTGGTTAGATGTACCGGGCTCAGGATTTACAGTAATAAAGGCTTTACTACTAGAGCTTTTTTCGCCATCACCGGCCGTCAGCATCAGAACATATTCACCTGCCTGGGAGAACGTAACTATCGGATTACGGATTCTATAATTAGAAAACTCTGCCGTACCGCCGGTAGAACTGCTTTCGAAGGACCATTGCACACTTAAAGTCCTTGGTGGATCGGGGATACCATCATCAGTGGCTATCCCATTCAGGGTTAAGGTATTATTAGGCAGTGTTATGTCATCGTATTGATCTGCATTAACATAAGGCGTCCCATTACTGCCGGGTTCCCGTTCTACAAAAATCGCCATCGTGTCAGAAACAACATAGCTACCACTGTTATAACTTGCCTGAAACTTCAAGATATACCTGCCAATAGCGGCATTGTTAAAGCTTACCGTCGTATCCTCTGATGAAGGATTGTCAATCTGCAGATCACCTGTGAACGGAGCACTGATAATAGACCATGTGATTGTCGGGTTTGACTGACCATCATCTGTGATAGTTCCATCCAGGTCGTAGTCTGTTGTCGGCGGTATCGGCAGTTCGAGTGTTTGGTCCTCGCCCGCATCGACCGTGATGGCGTTCACCGTGATGGTTGCGGTTGCCTGGTTAGAGTACTCCTGGTCATCGTAGGCTTTGTATGTGAAGCTAACATCGCCGTTGAAGCCCTCAACAGGGGTATAATCGAACGAGCCATTTGAGTTCACATTCAAAGTTCCATAAGGTGTGTCAGAAATGAGCGGCAGATCCACCACAAGCTCGTCAAGATTTCTGTCGGTATCGTTTGCAAGAAGGCCGCTGGCTGCATCGACGGTCAGTGTTTGATAATTGTACATGCTGTAAGTATCATCGCTGGCAACCGGAGCAACCTGGAACTGGTATTCATAAGCACCCATATCAACAACCGCCCCATTTACACCCCCAGGTTCGGTCGTGTTCTCAAACAATCGCAGCATACAGGCTACATCCCGCGTAATGTCCGAATCTATAGCACTATTATCACCGGCATCAATACATGGCGAAGTCGAATCAAGTTGATAATCACCGGCGATATAATACGGTTCCATTTGAACAGGAATCTCAATTATTAAAGTTGAATTGCCAACATGGCGCTGGGCAAAATATAAATCAAAGTCAAACTCATCGCCTTCTTTCAGTTTTTGTTCAATAGGACGCGAATCATTTAGAGTATCCATGTCTAATATCGTAGTCAATGTTGAGAACTGATATATACCTTCGTGGTCAACTTCTAATTGGTCATCAATGAACACAAATAAATCATCTGCTGATTCGAAAGTAAATGTCTGGCCGGGATAATACTTTGCTTTTACATGATATTGGAAAGTAAAATGATAGTTATGAGGATATTGACAGGGATCTATACTTGAAGGCAACGTATAATATTGATCTGGATACCCAGGAACGTTCTTCACAAAATCTATCGGGAAAAATGCTGGTTGATCCAACGAATAAATTCCTATGCGATCATAATCGACCTGAATATTAGAATTTGGTATTCCATTTGCTATTGGATCTTGAGCAAACCATAAATTAAAATTATTTACATTACTTGTCGTTCCTGTCGTGCCGTCTGCATAGACCGGAAGTTTGTTTACCAGATAATTTTCTACGATACCTGAATCAGGTAAGTCTGAGGTAATCAAAAGTTGATAGTCTTGATTTGTATGTGGCAAGTCGAATATTGTATAGTCAGCATCATCCAAAGGTAAAGTCTGCGAAAAGTTTGTTCCATCAGGTTTTCTCCAATCCCACTGGCCATATAAATCAAACTTCGGATCGTCATCGATATTGTTATTAGCACTTCCGCCAAACGGGATGTACGTATCACCTGGGTCATCATCCTGAATGCAGCTATAGGTCACCGAATTTACCGGGCCGGTAATCTGTGCAGATTCATCTTCGGAATCCACTCCGTCTATATTCTTCCACAAAACACAGTTGGTGATAGTCGGTGCACAACTAGTACCGGCCTCACTGCAAATTCCACCGCCTTCGCCAAAGGCTTTGTTTGCATTAAAGGTGCAGTTGGTAATAATTGGACTACTGGAATTTTTATTATAGATACCGGCACCACTAGCTCTGGCCAAGTTGCCACTTATGATGCAATTAATCAATGTGGGCGAAGCACTATTATCGTTGTACATACCCGCACCATCACCGGCAGACTTGTTACAGGTAATAATACAGTTGACGATTTTCGGTGACACGCCATCACAATAAATCCCACCACCGTTGTCATCAGAACCGGAACCATTAGCATGGCCACCAGCAATCGTAAATCCATCCAATACCGCGTTGTCCGAACCTTTTATGACATGATAGCTATTGTTGCCCCTTGGTAAACCTCGCCCCCTTCCATCCGGATCAAGGCCACTCAGATCATCCTGGTCAATATCGCCGCTAAGTACTGTAACATTCGTCACCCAGTCGCGTTGGTCCTTGCTGGTTTCCGTACCATCGAATCCACCGTAAATCTCCACATCAGAAACCAATTGAAAACTGTCTGATTGCGAGATACCTGGCGTGTATGTTCCTGCAGCTACCCATATTTTGCTACCAGAAGCTGCACCTGCCAGAGCATCCTGCAGGTCGGTGAAAGCATTTGCCCATGAAGTGCCGTCTCCGCTACCACCTTGTACATTGCAGTTTACATACCAGACAGGAACCGCCTCATAAGCACCTATGTCAGCATAGTCGGGCGTACCTGTGCCCGTATTGTCAACTTCATCTACATCGACGTGTCCAAAACCGAGTATATCAGTAAGAAGTGCTGCACTGCCATTAGCTGCGTCAATACATGAGCTATCGAGAGTAAGTCGCAAACCATCATCCAAGGTTCCAAAGATACCATCCTGACCGGCTGGTGTAGTCGAATCTGCAAAATACGGGTCGCCATCAACATTCCCGCCGCCATCGGTACCCAAGTTCGTATCCCATGAAGTGCTGCCGCCAGAACCTTGTATACATGAGTAGCTGATATTCGGGTTATCACCAGCCGAGTGATTAAATATTTCATCTCCCTGGCCGGTTGCTGAATTGTTCCACACAACACAGTTAGTTATAACGGAGTCAGAATTAATCGCATTAGCTATGCCGCCACCATCTCCAGCTGTGTTACCGCTGAAAGTACAGTTGACTATTGTCGGTTTGGAATTTTTATTGTATATGCCACCGCCATCAGCCGAAACTGCATTTCCAGATATAACACAGTTTATGATAGAACTACTTGTCTTTGTATTGCACTTCCAGATGCCAATACCACCACCATGATCAGCATCATTGTCAATAATACTGCAATTAATAATATTCAAAGAACCGATGTAACAATATACGCCTCCACCAGCACTTCGGCTTTCATAAGTTCCCTCGCATCTATTCTCACTTATCTGACAGTTTTTGATAGTCACACCATCAACGTAGGAACAATAAATACCTCCTCCACTATCTGCACCTCCGCTTCCATCAGCATTGCCACCTGTAATGGTAAAGCCGTCGATTGTCGCATTATCAGCACCTGTTACAACGTGATAACTATTATCATTATAGAGACCGTCATCATCTAGATCACCGCTTAAAATGGTTTCGTTCGTCTTCCAGTCTCGCTGGTCCCTACTGGTTTCAGTGCCGTCAAAACCGCCATAAACAACTACACCTTCCACCAAAACAAAAGATGCCGAGCGGCTGCTTCCATCGGTAGGCTCGTATGTGCCTTCAGCCACCCAGATTTCTTCACTGGCATTAGCATTTGCAAGGGCATTCTGCAAGTCGATATATGCGTTAGCCCAGCCCTTGCTATTGTTACCACCACCAGTGGCATCCTCGTCTACAAACCAAATCGAGATTTCGTCTGCACCCATATCAACACCGCGGGTCTTTCGCGAGCCTCCATCGATATCGAACTCACCACTATAATCACCGGCAGCCCCGGCATCGACGCAGAGCGAGCTAACAGATAAATGATAGTCATCGTTACCGGCATCTACAAACAGCGGATTACTGCTGGTATTGTTTCCAGTGCCCCCGTCGAGGCGGGAATACGTTGCTGTACAGCCGCTCAGGTCATCATCATTATCCCAGAGAATGCAGTTGCTAACCGAAAGACTGCCGGCGTCAACCTTTATACCACAATCACCACTACCATTATGGTAAACTATCGTGTTATTGCGAATAACAGGTGCTGAAGAAGCGTCTACAACATGTATTCCATGGCCGTCATTGTCATATATCCAGTTGTTTTTTATATCCGGCGTTCTATTGGCAGCTATTTCGATTCCACTACCGGCATTATTACAGATTTTGTTATTAACAATGATTGCCGAACCGGAGCTTCCGCAGTAGATGCCGTGTCCATTGGCACCTGTATTTGCTTTGACGATACATCTTTTAATTGTCGGTGTACCACTTTCACAACTGATTCCAGCGTAATTAGTTGCTCCTGTTACAGTAAAGCCTGAAAGCTCCGAATCGCAATCAAATATAACCGCATAATTCGAAGCTCCATTTGCATTGATGATAGTGGCAGCGACCACATCCCAGTCATCCGGATTGGTGCCTGTGAGAGTGATTACTTTTCCATCAAAGTCGATGCTTTCGTTATAAGTGCCTGGGTCAATGACAATGGTATTACCATTGCTGGATACATCTATTGCGCCTTGGATAGTATTTGCTATCTTGATAGTAAATGTATCGGTGTCAAAATCACTATCATCATCGGTAACTTTCAACGTTACTGTGTATGTTCCACTGCTATCATAGGTGTGTGTGGTTATGCCGTCAAAAGCACCATCTGGATGGTGAGTGGAGGTTTCATAATAATTATTGCTGCCATCATCGAAATTCCATTCGTATTTAGTGATAGTTCCATCAGAGTCAGATGAAGTGCTCCCATCAAAGACTATATTATTGTCAACCAGTGTAATTTCCCTGTCTGCCGTCAAAACGGCTACAGGAGGGTTATTAGCCGGTGGACCGGGATCTGCATAGCCGGTTTCACCTGCAATTAATAATCCACTTAAAATTATTATAATAGCTATCTTTGACTTCATTCTTGTTTCTCCTTCAATTGGGGTTTCTACTCAGCCACTTTCCTGCACGGCCAGCCAATTTATAATCCGGGTATTCTGCAACCAGCTGCTCATAAGCCTCTCGAATCTTCGTATCAGCTTGTGACTTGGAAACAAGCCCAGCTTTCTTCATCTTTTCGTAATTGTGAGCTGTCATGAACAGGGAATGCTTCGCCTGTCGAGAACCGCCGTAATCGTTCGCTGTTTTTTCATAGCAGTCCGCTGATTTCTGGTATTGCCCTATCTTTCGATAGCAATCACCGGCATAGTAACACGCTTGGGGTGCAAATCCCGTAGAGGCAAAATCGTTTGAGACTTTCTCATAAACAATAGCCGCCTTTGCAAAATATCTTCCTGCCTGATCGGCTTCGCCGGCATCTACAAGCTCATTGCCTTTCTTGCGGCAAGCTCGTGCCGTCCTCAATAATGCATCAGCAAGATGTGCGTTTCCCGAAAAATCAGTTGTCAATAAGTTGATTTCATTATCTGCAGCTGCATCCTGACCGGCATCCATTAACGAAAGGGCATTTAGTCTGCGAACAGCCATTTGCGATCTATTCTCAGACCAAAGATACGATAGGGATGGATGATTCTGTATCAAGTATTGATGAATACTTTTCGCTTCATCATATCTGCCTTGCTTTTCATATTTGCCAGCAACCGAGTAAAGCGCAGACCCCAGAAACATATCACCTGCAAAATCGTTTTTAAATGTATTAATCGCTGTTTCAGCGCCTGTATAATTACCCTCACTAATAAGTTTGAGTATATACATGCGCGGGATATCACTTCGAAGTATCTTTGCACTTTCACAATTGGGAAATTCCTGAAGAAGCTGTTGATAATACGTCTTTGTCTGTGAATATTGACCTCGCTGTTCAAGTCTTCTGCCGATCTCAATCAACGCATCCGCAACCCATGGGCGACCGGCAAAATCACTTTTCATCTTTGCTATGGCTTTGCTGGGGTTCTGTCCTGATTCAATCACTTCATAAATCCCAAGCCTTTGCTCATCCATCCGGGCTTTGGGTTCCAACCATTTGTTAGATGGATATTGCTGATAAACATGTCTATAAAGATTTTTTGCCTGTTCGTAGTTGCCTATATACTCATATCTCCTTGCAAAATCATAAATGACTCTCATCAAATGTGAATCGTCCGAATATTCATTGATTACATCATCGATGGCTGGCTGAATGGTACTTGACTCTTCCAATCTCATAAGCCTCAAGATAGCTACTTTTACAATATCTATTGTGGATCTGCGGGCTTGTACCGTACCAGGGTATTGCTGAACAATCAGTCGATAAAGACTTTCGGCCTCGTCGAACATATCTGTCTGGTCATATTCAAATGTGTCTGAAAGTTCGTATTTTCTGGCGATCCGCCAAAGCGTTTCCGGAAGTTCCACATTGCCGGAAAAGTCTGTAATCAATCTGTTAACCGCTACCCCAACCTTGTCGTAATCCCTGGCCCGAATAAACGCCAGGATATTTGACCTTGCTACAGCCAGTTGCCATTCGGATAGATAGCTACTGCCAGGATATTGCTCTATGAGTTGCTGGTAAATGAGGTTTGCTTCATGGTATCGACCTACTATCTTTTCATTGTGCTTTGCAGTGTTGTAAAGTGCTTCGGCATCTGCAAAACATTTGCCTGTAATCGCCAAAAATAGTAACCCATACACTATCGATAGAAAAAGAGACTTCTTAATCATTATCAGACCTCCTAAAAGTCGTGGTTTTGATTTTGGAATTGATAAGTTTGGTTTTAATTAAGGCGGGAATAACTGGCCAAATGTCGACCATTGAATGTTGTTTTGGGGTTAAACAAAATCTATAGAATCTAAGCTCAATGTTGCACAAATTCAGCCTCCTCCCGATAAGATAATCTAAACCTAAGTTGAATAAGCTGGATTTGCTATATAGAAGATTTTTTGGAGTTTGTCAAGAAATAAACAATAAAAACCCGATGAATACTTTTCTGCATTTTACAGAAAAAAGCCAAATACTCTAAAGTGATTTATATCTTCAACCATCGGCTTGACAATCCGATGCTCTAAATTTAGTTTAAAACAATGTAAACGGCGGAGTAAAATTGTCCCGCCTAGCGAAACAAAAACGTACCACCTGATCTCCATATAGCCGAGACTGACCCTGAACCGCCGACACACGGATTTTCAGTCCGATTCTCGCGATTGTAAGTCCTTATGGGTAAACGATTAATGGCGGCGAAATAAAGACTTATGGAACTGGAGAAGAACCAGAGTAGAACTAAAGTAGAACCAAAGGTGCATAAATGGGACGCGTTTTGGGACGCGTCACTTAGTTCACACGATATATTATCATCTCATTACTATCCGAGAGAGAAGTAAACAGAGACA
>SDBV01004378.1_pt1 | contig 20398 bp, 21 predicted proteins | sample 2277081 | NCBI WGS metagenome assembly SDBV01 (sample SAMN10402039, study PRJNA504765) | marine sediment metagenome | isolation source: marine sediment core GS10_PC15, 223 cmbsf | place: Arctic Ocean: Southern Knipovich Ridge | collected 2010 | reverse complement strand
TCTTTTTCGTTATTGGACTGTTACAGAAGTAACACTTTTTTTATTCATAACCTTTCATTTGACGTAAAGCTAACAATATCAGAGACTTACAGAGGTCCTAGCCTACTTTTTGTCTATTACGCCTAAAAAGGGCAGTTGACAACTGCCTTTTTTATTATCATAATTCCAGCCAGGGCCCTCGGATTTTGAATCATTTTATTTCCGGATCATCTAAAATCGGGAGTTCATTTAATATCATATATTTGGAATTTGTAATACTTGATCAATAATCAGGATAGGTATGGAATATTCCTTCTATGACAATGTATATTCTATTGTGCGTTTAATTCCAAAAGGAAGGGTAACATCCTATGGAGCCATTGCGAAATATCTTGGCACGACGGGCAGCGCCCGGATGGTTGGCTGGGCAATGAACCAGGCACACGGCAAAAATGTACCTGCCCACCGGGTAGTGAACGGTAAAGGTCTTCTTACAGGGAAACACCATTTTGGCACACCTTATATCATGCAAAAATTACTGGAAAATGAGGGCATTGAAATCATCAACGACCAGGTCTCTTGTTTTAAGGACGTTTTTTGGGACCCTATGATTGAACTGGATCTGTAATAGATTTTTCTCCAGAATTACTGATGATAAATAGTCCAAGAAAAGTAAGTAACCCGTTAATAATCAATACCTCAAATCCAATCTCGTAGCCCCAAAACCATTCCGGAGCGTTCAATTTCAAAACATAAGAAATTATCGGGGAAACAACCGCAACCACAGGCACATATTTGTCATTAACCTTCCTGGTAGTAAATAGCCCAAACGCGAAAAGCCCTAAGAGTGGACCATAAGTATATCCGGCCGCTGTTAATAATGAGCTGATTACGCTTTCGTCGTTTATAAAATGAAATAGCAGGATTACGATAAAAAGCAGGACCGAAAATCCGATATGAACCCACATTCTTGTCCGGTTATCATCATTTTCACTGGCCTGAAACCCAAGAAAATCCACACAAAATGATGTTGTGAGCGCCGTAAGGGCTGAATCAGCACTTGAATATGCTGCTGCCGTAATTCCTAACAGGAAAATGATACCTGCATATACCGGAAAATGATTGAGTGCAAGGAATGGAAAGAGATCATCCGATCGCTCGGGAATTGCAATTGCATGGGCATCAGAATACAAATACAAAAGTGCACCAAGAGTCAGAAACAACAGATTTGCAAAAATCAGAATAATGCTGAACCAAAACATGTTCTTTTGGGCCTCTCCAATATTTTTACATGTCAGGTTTTTTTGCATCATATCCTGATCAAGCCCAGTCATTACAATCGCAATGAAAGCCCCCGATAAAAACTGTTTGAAAAAATTTGTTTCCGGTTTCCAGTCCCACACAAACAGATTTGAGTACTCGCTTGCCGCCACCTGGTCTCCCATTTCTTTAAATGTCCAGTTCAGATCTTTGGTAATATGGACTACGATTATCGCCACAGCTGCCAGCATAAAAAATGTTTGAAGAGTGTCGGTCCAAACGATGGTTTTGATTCCTCCGCGGAATGTATATAGCCAGATCAACAAGATCGTTACAAGCACACTTACCCAGAAAGGTACACCCCAGGCATTAAATACGGCCAGTTGTAATACACCTGCAACAAGAAACAACCGAAATGAAGCGCCGATCACCCTTGACAATAGAAAAAAGAACGAGCCCGTTTTATAAGACAGGGTACCAAATCGCTGGTCCAGATAAGTATAAATAGTTACCAGATTGAGTTTATAGTAAAGTGGCATTAAAACGGTTGCTATTACAAGATACCCAACCAGGTAACCTAGTACCATTTGCATATATGTAAACTGGCTGGTTATTACCCATCCGGGTACCGAAATAAAAGTTACGCCGGAAAGGGATGCGCCAATCATGCCAAAGGCTACAACATACCATGGTGAGGCCCTGTTTCCTGTAAAAAAAGCATTGGAGTCACTCTTCCCTGCTGTTTTGAAGGAAATGAGGATTAGAAGGAAGAAATATCCCAGAATTACGGATGCTACTAAAAACGGACTCATACTCTAATGAAAGGTTTGTCCGATTATACTTCATTTTTTTATAAATTTGTATCATTAAGTTAAATTGTTGCAATTAATTTTTTGAGCAATGACAAAAATTGGTGTTGAAGTAGTTACGGATGTTGAGATTGATGTTAAGGAAATAATTAAAACAACGGACCTCAAAAAAATCGTCATTTATAATGATGACTATAACACCTTTGACCATGTAATTAAGACACTGATCAAAATTTGCAAGCACACAACAATCCAGGCAGAACAGTGTACCTGGATAATTCACTACAAAGGAAAATGTGTGGTAAAAAGTGGAGAATATGCAACGCTGAAGCCGATGAAAGAGGCGATTTGTGAAGTAGGTATCGATGCACGAATTCGTTAATTTTTAGCCCATAAAATTTCTCAATGGAATTTCCATCACGACTTATTGAAGAAGCAGTTAATGAGGTGTCTAAACTCCCTGGTATTGGGCGCAAAACAGCATTGCGACTTGTACTCCATTTATTAAAGGAAGATAAAAATACTACCAGTTATCTCTCGGATGCCCTGGTAAAAATGAGAGAAGGTATCCGGTACTGCGATGTTTGTCACAACATTTCCGACAACGACATTTGCGCAATATGCACCAGTCATAGGAGAGACAGTTCGTTATTGTGCGTAGTAGAGGATTCCAGGGATGTACTTGCGATCGAAAACACAGGCCAGTACCTGGGCTTATACCACGTTCTTGGGGGAATAATATCTCCCGTTGAAGGCATCGGGCCCGACAGTCTCAAAATAGAATCACTCATAGGCAGGGTCAAAGATAAATCTTCAACATTCAGGGAAATCATTTTTGCCTTAAGTCCGACAATGGAAGGAGACACCACCACTTTTTATATCACTAAAAAAATTGAAAATTTAAAAATAAAAATAACATCGATAGCTCGCGGTATCCCAATTGGAGGAGAACTGGAGTATGCAGATGAAATTACACTGGGTAGGAGTATCCTTGCGCGAATAGACTATAATAAAGTCTAGCAGATTTAACTCAAATCTTAATCCATTCTATATAGGTACTTTCTACTAAATCATTATTTTTGATCCATATCTTACCCTATAACCAAAATACTTATGGACGGCTTATCGTTAAGGCTAAAAAATCTTTCGGAATCAGCAACAATCGCGATGGCGGCAAAAGCCCGTGAACTCAAATCGAAAGGCATTGATGTTATTAGCCTCAGCCTGGGAGAACCCGACTTCAAAACCCCCGACTTCGTTCGGGAAGCAGCCAAAGCCTCAATTGATGATGGGAGTTACTTTTCCTATTCCCCAGTTCCGGGATATGCCGATTTACGAGAAGCTATTGCCAACAAATTTACAACAGATAATGGACTGAATTCTTCTCCTGCTAATATTGTGGTATCCACAGGTGCCAAACAATCTATTGCAAATGTCATGCTTAGTTTGATTGACCCCGGTGACGAGGTTATCGTCTTAAGTCCTTATTGGGTCAGTTATTCTGATATCATCAAAGTGGCCGATGGGGTTCCTGTATATGTGAAAGGTGAACTTGAAAATGATTTTAAAGCCTCAGCAACGCAACTCAAAGCCGCTATTACTGCGAAAACCAAATTGATGATTTATTCTTCACCGTGCAATCCGACCGGATCTGTTTTCAGTAAAGAAGAACTTGAGAGTTTTGTAGAGGTACTTATAGAGTACCCCGATATTTTGGTAATCTCTGATGAAATCTACGAGCATATAAATTTCTCCGGGAACCATGCAAGCATTGGTGCATTACCAGGAATGGAAAACCGCACAATTACGGTGAATGGAGTTTCCAAAGGATATGCTATGACCGGGTGGCGAATTGGTTACATAAATGCACCTGAATGGATTGCCAAAGCATGCTCCAAAATTCAGGGACAGTTTACCTCCGGTGCAAGTTCCATTTCCCAACGGGCTGCACTTGCAGCTATTACAGGTGACCTGGCACCTACTAAAGCCATGGCCAGGGAGTATAAAGAGAGAAGGCAGATGGTCTTCGATCTATTAAATGATATTCCCGGCATAAAATCCAACTTCCCCGGCGGGGCATTTTATTTTTTCCCGGATATAAGTTACTACTTTGGAAAAAGTGATGGAGAAACGACCATTCAAAACGCAACAGACTTAAGCATGTATCTTCTTGAAAAACACCTGGTATCGGTTGTGACAGGTGAAGCATTCGGCTCTCCTGAGTGTATTCGGATAAGCTATGCAGCATCCCGTGAAAACCTGCGGGAAGCGATTAAAAGGATTAAAACAGCTTTATCAAATCTCCGATAATATGAATAACCTGATAAATGACATATTCGAAGGATTCAAAAACATTAAAGCTGTTGTTGTAGGGGATGTAATGGTTGATGCTTATGTGTGGGGAGATGTAAAACGAATTTCACCTGAAGCACCCGTTCCAATAATAAATACCACGGGCAAGGAATACCGCCTGGGAGGGGCTGCAAATGTTGCATTGAATCTACATGCACTAGGAGTAAAACCGGTACTTTGTGCTGTTATAGGAGCTGATCCCGAAGGTTCCAGGTTTATAGAAAGGCTCCAGTTAAGGAAAATTGGGAATGAGGGCATTATTAAAAGCAATTCGCGTCCTACGACGATGAAAACCAGGGTGCTTTCCGGATATCAGCACATTGTCAGAATAGATTCCGAAACTGATAAATTGTTGACAACAAATGAGGAAGACCTGTTACTTGAAAAGGTTTTTGATAATTTGGTTGACGCTGATGTAATCATTTTTGAAGATTATGATAAAGGAACATTAACAAAAAGGATAATATCAAAGATCATTCAACGGGCCAATGAAAATAAAATCCCAACCATCGCGGACCCGAAGCTGAGAAATTTTCATAATTATCAGGGAGTAACCATATTCAAACCAAACTTTCCGGAAATGGTTGAAGGCCTGAAACTTGATGAACCTCCACAGACCATCGCTGAAATTATTCAAACCGTAAGGATTTTAAAAGAAACGGTGGAAGCTAGAGAAATATACCTTACAATGGCAGAGCAAGGACTGATCATTAAAAGCGATGAAGAGGAATTGCACATACCTGCCCACGTAAGGACTATATCTGATGTTTCAGGGGCCGGAGATACAGTTATAAGTATTATTGCTGCCTGCAAGGCGATGGGATTAAGCTCTCAGTTGAGTGGAAACCTTGCTAATATCGGAGGAGGGCTCGTATGTGAACACGTGGGAGTCGTACCGGTAAACAGGGCTAAATTAATGAATGAAGCCATTCAAAATAATCTTGAAACATTGGTTTAATTTTAATACTAATGAGCTTCTTATTTACAGCATTTAACAAGTGGAAAGAATATTGCGGAACCAATGGGATGTCGCTTGCCGATTCTGTTCTGGAATATGAAAAAATACAAAAAAACAAAGATGAAAAAGAGGTAATCTCTAAGCTGACTTTAGCTTATGAGGTAATGAAAGATGCAGTTCATACCGGGCTGAATGAAGATACAAGATCGCGGTCAGGAATGATCGACAATGGAGGTAAAAAAGTCGCAAACAATTCCGTTACTGTTTTGTCAAAAGAATTTCAATTACTTATTGGCCGTTCGCTTGCTGCAAAAGAAGTAAATTCCTGCATGGGCAGGGTTGTAGCTGCTCCCACTGCCGGCGCTTCTGGTATTTTACCGGGGGTATTGGTCACATTACAGGATATTCATAACCTGGATGATAAAAAAATTATTGAAGGATTGTTGGTTGCAGCGGGTATAGCGCTGATCATAGAAAAAAAAGCCTCACTTGCAGGAGCTGTCGGAGGTTGTCAGGCGGAGACGGGAAGTGCAGCAGCTATGGCAGCGGGGGCAATTGTTCACTGCCTTGGAGGAGAGATAGATCAGGTTTTTAATTCCGTTGCAATTACTATACAGTGTATGCTGGGCCTTGTATGTGACCCGGTAGCAGGTTTGGTAGAGGTCCCCTGCGTTGTACGCAATGCCAGCGCGGCAGCTATAGCAAACTCTTCTGCGCAGATCGCGCTTTCGGATGTTTCGGGGGTTATTCCTGTGGATGAATGTATTGAAGCTATGGGTGAGATTGGTGAAAATATGGAAACAAAATACAAGGAAACAGCTATGGGCGGACTCGCCGCAACCCCCACCGGAAAAGCTATCTCTAAGAAAGTACTCATCCGGGACATCGACATTCTCCCTGACAAGGATGTGAATGATCTTATTGATTAAGGTCTGCAATCTCAAAGCCGGATTAGATGCTCCCATCACAAGAAAATCGCCCCCGATAATCAGGACAAAAGAACCACAATTAATATTAGAACCTTAATTAAGTAGCCAGGTAACTAATTAATTATTTATAGCTTTTGTCCGAAACTTAAATCACCGGCATCCCCTAGTCCGGGTACTATAAATGATTGATTATTTAACTTTTCATCAACCGCTCCGGTCCATATAGATACTGAAACATCAACCGTACTCATAACATGTTCCAGTCCGGGACGCGAGGCAATAACGGATAATACATGCAGTTGTTTTGGACGCCCGTGATTTAATAGTCTTTGTATGGTCATAACCAAAGATTTTCCAGTGGCAAGCATTGGATCAATAACAACCACTAATTTTCCTTCTATGGATGGCGCAGCAACATAATTCATTTCGATTTCAGGAGCAGCATCATTATTGCCTTCCACTCGCCAGGCACCAACAAATCCACTATCGGCTTTATCAAAAATATTTAAAATGCCCTGGTAAAATGGTACAGCAGCTCTTAAAATCGGTATAAGTATAGGTTGTTCTTTTGTCGTTGTCATATCTACGACACCCAACGGGGTTTTAACCCTTATTTCCTCATAATCAATTGTTTTGGACATTTCATAAGCAAGAATTTCACCCAATCGTTCAAGGTTTCTTCTGAATCGCATTCTGTCCGATTGAACTTTTACATCACGAATTTCGGCCAGATATTGATTTGCTATGGAATTATTTTTAACAAGTTCAAATACCATCCTTTAAAACTATATTAAAAGCGGGGTTTTTTCCATGCATTGGCATTAAAAAGATATTCTAGTAGCAAAACCAAAGGTTTAATTTTAATTTTGCATCAAAAACACCTCTAAGGAAATAAATTTATATTCTATTTTGAACGATCATTTCTTAGTTTAAATTGCAATCAATTAATAATCTGATAGTTACAATAAATGAAAGTTCTCAAGGAATTATGTGAAATTATTGGCCCATCCGGCCAGGAAACTGCTGTCAGGGATTACATTATCAAATATGTAAGAGAACATAACAAAACTTGGAAAGTCCGACCTGAAATATTTTATGGTGATGTAATCCAGGACTGCCTTATTCTTAAATTTGGCAATCCCCGAACGGCAGTATTCGCACACATGGATTCACATGGATACACTGTGCGTTATGAAGATCAACTGGTTCCAATAGGTAGCCCGGAAGCACCGGAAGGCACCATACTGGTTGGTACCGACAATCTTGGGACCATCGAATGTAAATTAAAAATTGATCCTGAAAATTATTTACAATATGGTTTTGGGAGGCCTATTCAAACAGGCACAAACCTGGTTTATAAAATTGATTTCCGTGAAACCGGCAATACCGTACAATCGGGTTATTTAGATAACCGGATGGGGATCTATTCAATGGTGAAACTTGCTGAGACATTAGAAAATGGATTGCTGGTTTTTTCGTGTTGGGAAGAACACGGTGGAGGGTCCGTTCCGTTCCTCATAAGATTTATATATGAACAGTGGCGTATCAGCCAGGTCCTCATAGCAGACATTACCTGGGTAACCGGAGGAGTAAGACCAGGTGAAGGCGTAGTGATATCAATGCGTGACATGAATATTCCCAGGCGATCCTATATCGAAAAAATTATTTCCATTGCTGATAAGCACCAGTTTCCTTATCAATTGGAGGTTGAAGGAAGCGGTTCAAGTGATGGTCGGGAAATTCAACTTTCCCCCTATCCGATCGACTGGTGTTTTATTGGTGCACCTGAAGATAATGTTCATTCACCTGATGAAATTATTAATAAATCCGACATCAATTCAATGATAGCGTTGTACAAGGCATTAATGAAAGAATTATAGTGTTAATAAAGGAATTTTTATAACTATATTTGCCGCCCCACCAGTTCACGAGTATATATTTTTTCTATAATGACAATACAGGACAAACAATTCGAAGTCCTTTTGGACGCATCTGAAATCCAGAAGAGAATCGAGGAATTGGGCAAACAAATCAGCAATGACTATGCTACCAATCCCCCGTTATTTATCGGGGTATTAAACGGTGTTTTCATGTTTGCAGCTGAATTGTTTAAAAATCTTACCATTCAGGCAGAAATATCTTTTGTGAAAATTTCCTCGTATAGCAATACTACTTCAACCGGAGAAGTGAAACAGTTATTAGGATTGAATGAGCCTATTTTCAAGCGTGATATTATTATTCTGGAAGATATCGTTGACTCTGGAAATACGATGGTAAAATTAGTCGAAATGATAAAGAACCTGGGTCCAAAAAGCCTTCAAATTGCAAGCCTTTTGTTTAAACCAGATGCACTCAATCATAACATTGATGTAAAATATGTTGGATTCGAAATTCCTAATAAATTCGTTGTAGGATATGGCCTGGATTACAATGGCATTGGAAGACATTATAAAGATATTTATCAAATTATCAAATAGCATAAAAATATACCACATGAACAACATCGTACTATTCGGACCTCCCGGAGCAGGTAAAGGCACTCAAAGTGAACGTCTAATAGAAAGATATCACCTGACACATATTTCCACTGGAGATTTGTTTCGAAATCATTTTTCGGAAGGAACAAAACTTGGGTCCCTGGCAAAAAAATATATGGATGAGGGACATTTGGTGCCTGATGAAGTTGTAGTCGGAATGGTGGATGAAAAAATAAATTCGACACCTGATGGTTCAGGCTTTATTTTTGACGGGTTTCCCCGCACGGTCCATCAGGCGGAGGCGCTTGACAAACTATTGAAAGCGAAATCTTTCCCAATACGCACAATGTTAATGCTGGACGTTCCGGAGGAAGAATTAATAAATCGTCTTCTCGAACGAGGAAAAACATCTGGCAGGACAGATGACCAAAATGAGGAAAAAATACGGACACGTATAAGAGTTTATGAAAAAGAAACTCTGCCCGTAGCAAATTACTACAAGTCCCAGGGAAAGCTAAATAAAATTCCTGGAGTGGGTAAGATTGATGAAATTTTTAAAAGGTTATGTTCTGTTCTGGATTCTGAATAACCTCAACCAATCCAATTCCAATGTCTTCCGGAAATTTTATTGATCAGGTTCGTATCCATTGCAGGTCAGGTTCCGGCGGGCCGGGGTCCGTGCATTTCAGAAGAGAAAAATTTATCCCAAAAGGTGGACCAGATGGGGGAGATGGTGGCCGTGGAGGACACATTATACTCAAAGGGAATAAGCAGCTATGGACATTATTACATCTTCGATACCGAAAGCATATGATCGCTGATAATGGTAAACCGGGAGAGGGAGGTAAAAGATCTGGAGCCCAGGGTACCGACATCATTCTGGAAGTACCAACGGGCACCCTTGTAAAATCAGAAGATTCGGGTGAAAAAGTACTTGAGATTATAAATGATGGGGAAGAAAAGATCCTTGTTGAAGGGGGAATGGGGGGACTTGGAAATGATCATTTTAAAACAGCAACAAATCAGGCTCCCCGCCATGCACAACCCGGAGGCGAAAGCCTGGAGGGATGGTATGTCTTCGAATTAAAACTATTGGCAGATGTGGGCCTTGTGGGATTCCCTAATGCAGGAAAGTCAACTTTACTTTCCGTGGTTTCTGCTGCCAGACCCGAAATTGCTGACTACCCTTTCACAACCCTGACCCCAAATCTTGGGGTAGTGGCCTATCGTGACCACCAATCCTTCGTTATGGCCGACATACCAGGCATAATCGAAGGTGCCGCTGAGGGAAAAGGTATTGGTTTACGATTTTTACGACATATCGAAAGGAATTCCATTCTGCTATTTCTCGTTTCTAGCGACTCGAATGATATAAACAAAGAATATGAAACCCTTTTAAACGAATTAACAAAATACAATCCGCAACTTCTTGACAAAAACCGGTTACTCGTAATCAGTAAATCAGATTTACTGGATAGTGAATTAAAGGAAGAAATCGTAAATGAGCTACCTGGTTCTGTTAACCATCATTTTATATCTTCTGTTGCCAATCACGGGATAGATCAGTTAAAGGATAAAATCTGGCAATTACTGAACAAAAACTGAGAAATTGTGTCAATATGTCAGTAAAAATTATTGGCAAAGAAATTGCCAATAAATTAAATCAAGAGATAGGTATTTTTAAAAATACAATGTGAAATGACGCCAAAGAATAAAGAAAATAGAAAAGAAAAATTAGATAATGAACATTTAAAGGATGAAAGAGGCCCGGAATCAGTAATTGAGGAGGAAGAAAATAATAACCAAACCGAAGTTGAAGAAACACCTGAACCTGAAGAAGAGGTGGATGAAGAAACCAAACTCCGGTCAGAAATATCGGAATTAAAAGACAAATATTTGAGATTATACTCAGAATTTGAAAATTTCAGACGTCGAACTGCAAAAGAAAAACTTGAATTAATCAATTCAGCAAACGAGGAATTGATGTATTCGCTATTACCGGTAGTTGATGATTTTGAACGTGCCGGGAATTCTGCTTCAGAAAAATCTGATTTTAAAGTATATAAAGAAGGTATGGAACTGATTGTTAACAAACTTCAAAATACCTTACAACAAAAAGGATTAGTATCAATGGATACATCCCCGGGTGCAAAATTTGATGCGGAACTTCACGATGCAGTTACGCAAATACCCGCACTTAAGAAAAAATTCAAGGGAAAAATTGTTGATACCATTGAAAAAGGATATCTGATTGGCGAAAGAGTTATACGCCACGCCAAAATCGTGGTGGGCAACTAAAATGTAGCTATGGCAAAGAGAGATTTTTACGAAATACTTGGTGTTGACAAGTCAGCCTCCCAGGATGTAATTAAAAAAGCTTATCGAAAAATAGCTATCGAATTTCATCCGGATAAAAATCCGGACAATAAAGAAGCGTAAGAAAATTTCAAAGAAGCGGCGGAGGCTTATGAGATACTTTCCAGTCCAGATAAAAGGCAACGTTATGACCGATTTGGACACCAGGGGATAAATGGAGGAGGAGGTTTCCATGGAGGTGGGGGTATGTCAATGGACGATATATTTTCTCAATTTGGAGATATTTTCGGAGGGCATAACCCATTTGAAAGCTTTTTCGGAGGAGCCTATGGAGGTGGAAGGACCAGAAAAGGTTCGAACCTCCGGATAAAACTCAGACTCACACTCCAGGAAATAGCTGAAGGTGCAGAAAAGAAAATAAAAGTAAAACGCAGGGTATCTGCTAAAGGTGTAACATTTAAAGATTGTACTTCCTGCGGTGGTTCGGGTCAGGTACGTAAAGTTGTAAATACAATGTTGGGTCAAATGGTATCTACCAACACCTGTCCGGCATGTAGCGGGGGAGGTAAAATGATAGATAACAGACCCCCTGGAGTCGGACCTGACGGATTGGAACTGGCAGAGGAGGTAATCTCTCTAAAAATTCCTACCGGGGTTACCGACAATATGCAACTTTCCATGACCGGTAAGGGTAATGAAGCACCGGGTGGTGGTATTGCAGGAGATCTGTTGATCCTCATTGAAGAAATTGAACACGATTCGCTTAAGCGTGACGGCAATAATATCGTTTACGATCTCTATGTAAATTTTGTAGATGCTGCACTTGGTGCCAGCATCGAAGTACCTACAATTGATAGTACTGTCAAAATAAAACTGGACCCTGGTACTCAAAGTGGAAAAATTCTTCGGTTACGGGGAAAAGGTATCAAAGACATCAATGGATATGGTAAAGGGGACCAATTAGTACATGTAAATGTATGGACCCCTAAACACCTGGATAATTCTGAAAAAGAAATATTGGCTAATCTGCGCAATTCGCCCAACTTCATCCCCAAACCTGGGAAAAATGATAAGGGTTTTTTCGAAAAAATTAGAGAATATTTTTAAACGAAACAGCCACTGAGGGAATATTTGAGCCTTTTTGAAAAATATTTTCATTTTTTTAGTTATTTTTTTTCTATTTTGTAACCCTAGTGCTTATTCTACGTAAATCATTGCATGTGGAAACATATTGTGTTGACGGGTGTAGCTATCTGTAGCGGGCTGTTGGTGTATGCCCAAAGCAGGAAGCATTTTGCTGTGGAGAATACAGGCGAGTATAAGAAAATTGTTATCAATTATTCAGCAACGTCGGGCACTTGTTACCTCAGCCCATCCAAGAAGTCAGACGCCTTTAGTGTTTATGGAAATAAAGACATTGATGAATTCAATCATTCCTTCGACATAAATATAAATGGTAAAATCTGTACGATAAATCTTAAAATTGAAGACAAATCATCAGAGAGCATCAGTCAGTCAATATCAAACAAAATGTTTAAAAGTGGTAAGAACTTTAGCGAAAGCATTTGGAAAATTTTTCTCAATGATGACAAAGTTTACGACCTCAATTTAAAATATGGTATCGGAGATGCTTATATAGATTTATCCAGCCTTGCGGTAGAAAATCTTTTTGTAAATACCGGTAGCGCAGATGTTAGCGTCGGATACCTTTCCGGGATAGGCAATCAAACCCGAATGGATACTTTTAATGTTCAGGTTGATCTCGGATCCGTTCAAATGCACAAGCTCAATTTAGCAAATGCCAATGTGATCATTGCTGAAGTTGGCTTTGGTGATGCCTTTCTTGATTTGAGTGATCGTCCAAAGTCGACCAGTTATATCGATGCAAGTGTTGGTGCAGGCAACCTGGAAGTGCTTGTACCAAGATCGGGAACCGGTATAAAAGTTATGATCAACAGTACCATGTTGTGTGGTGTTAAATTATCGAAGTCATTTCATGAAACCGAATCTGATGTATTTGTAAATGAGTACTACGAAGAAGACGCTGAAAACCAGCTCATTTTCAATATCGAAGTTTCCCTTGGCAACATTTTGTTCAAAGAAAAAAAATAACCCTTAATCTTCATTTTGGTTTACCATTCAGGTCGCTAATCGACCGCTCTCTTAAATTCAAATCCCGGGAACAGTATAAAATAAGGTAATATTGAATATCTATTTTATATTCGCAGTCGGTTTAATGAATAACATCAGTGGAAATACTTAATATTAAGGGTATTACAAAAAAGTATGCCAATCATCAGGCATTAACAGATATCTCCTTGTCTGTACCAGAACAGAGTATATTCGGTCTCCTTGGCCCCAATGGAGCAGGCAAAACCACCCTCATCCGTATCGTTAACCAGATTATCAATTCTGACGAAGGTGAAATAATCATAGACGGGGAACTGCTCAACCCAAAACACATAGAAATCATAGGTTATTTACCTGAAGAACGGGGCCTGTATAAAAAAATGAAAGTGGGAGAGCAATTAATGTATTTTGCTCAACTGAAAGGCCTTTCTGCTCGGGAAAGTAAGAGCAGGATAAAAGAATGGTTGAAAAAGTTTGAAATAATCGATTGGTGGAATAAAAAGTTAGAAGACCTTTCGAAAGGTATGGCACAGAAGATCCAATTTATTTCTACCGTAATCCATAACCCCAAACTTATCATTCTGGATGAACCTTTCAGTGGTTTTGATCCGGTAAATGCAAATATCATTAAGAATGAAATCCTGGAGCTACGAGATAATGGCGCCACGATTTTATTCTCTACACATCGTATGGAATCAGTTGAAGAGTTGTGCGACCACATTGCCCTGATCAACAATTCCTACAAGATTATTGACGGTTCAAAAAAAGAAATCAAAAATAAATTCAGAACTAATACCTACAAAATTGAATACCGTGGTAATCTCTCCGGGCAAAATGGCAATTACACCGTTCTAAACCGGGAAAAAATCGAAGATGATTTGGAAAGATCCACCATTCAATTAAACAACGGTTTTACAACTAATGATTTATTAGGAGTACTCATAAACGAGATTGAGATTTTATCCTTTATCGAGAATATTCCCAGTATGAACGACATTTTTATCGAAATAGTAAAAAAAGCAGAAAATGAATAAAGTCTGGCTGGTTTTCAAAAGAGAGTACCTCAGCAGGGTTACAAAAAAGTCTTTCCTGCTAACAACGATACTTACCCCGCTACTTATTCCGGCAATACTTGGAGCAATCATTTATTTTGCTGCCAAAGAAGAAGAGTCAAGTGAAAAGCAGGTAATTGAGGTTCTTGACAAATCGGGTCAGATAAAACTAAAAAACTCATCCCGTTACGATTATATATATATTGATGGTTCCCTGGAAAATGCAAAACAAGTGTTCCAGGAAAGTTCTCATAAGGCTTTGTTGTACATTCCAGATCTGGATATGAGCAATCCTGAAGGTATTGTCGTTTATTCCAAATCCAGTTTGAGTCTTACTGATGAGGAAAGTATCGAAAGAGGAATAGAACGATACATTGAAAAAATAAAACTTCGGGATTCAGGGATCGATTCTACAACGATAGCCAATCTCAAATCCAGTATTAACCTTCGATCAATTAACCTCTCAGATTCTGGAGAAGAAACAGAAAGTAGTGCAGGAATAACATTCGGGATTGGCTATATAACCGGGTTTTTGATCTATTTACTCATTTTCATATACGGTGCCCAAATAATGCATGGTGTATTGGAAGAGAAAACCAGCCGGGTGGTAGAGATACTCATCTCTTCGGTTCGTCCATTTTATCTGCTGATGGGCAAAGTAATTGGGATAGCGGCAGTCGGCCTGTCTCAGTTGCTTATCTGGGTTGTGTTGATGACCGTATTAACTACCGCCGTATTAGGTTATTTTGGATTATCGAACCCATCAAATGTTGCAATGGAATCAGTAATGCAGAACATTGATTCGGAAGAATTGGCAGCCGCAATGCCCAATCCTGAGGCGCAGCATATTGTGGATATGATGGCCAGTATTCCATTTGGAATGCTTGCATTTACGTTTATTTTCTATTTCGTTGGAGGATACCTTTTATATGGCGCAATGTTTGCCGCAGTGGGGTCGGCAGTAGATTCACAATCGGATGCACAACAGTTTATGTTTCCTATTACTATTCCGATCATTATAGCATTTATCGGCCTCTCCGTATTTATTCTTAACGATCCGGACAGTTCAGTTAGTTTTTGGCTGTCCATCATTCCTTTTACCTCACCCATTGCAATGATGGGGAGAATCTCCTTTGGACTTCCATTGTGGGAACTGTTATTATCAATGTTTTTACTTATTATAGGTTTTGTATTTACAATTTGGGTGGCATCGCGGATCTATCGGATTGGTATTCTCACCCATGGTTCAAAGGTTTCCTACAAAGTACTCATGAAGTGGATTTTGATGAAATATTAGTTCCGATTTGGATTAATATTTAACCAGTTTGGTTGGGCTGAGCGTCAATTTTCTTTAATTTGAAGTCAAATAACTTTTTTTTTAATGGTGAACCCATTTCCAAGCACAGAAGTATTTAATATTTATAAAAACAAATCCTCCCTGAAATGGATCGTTCTGAGTGTATCCGTTCTGATAGGTGTAGGCTCGATATTTTATACAAATGTGCTTGTCAACCAACTAAAACAAAGGGAACAGCGCCAAATAGAACTGTTTGCAAAAAGTCTTGAATATACCATTAACGAAAATTCAAAAAGTGATCTTTATTTCATTACTGAAGAAATTCTTTTTCAAAACAAATTCATTCCTACACTCCTGATTGATACCCAAGATCGAATTGTAACGCAACGAAATATTGAGATTGATTCGAACTGGTCCGATAGCAAGATTAACGATGTATTACAAGGGGAACTGGTAAAAATGAAAAATGAGTATGAACCCATTGAAGTAAAGATCCGGGACCCAATCAATGGTGAGGTTTATGATACTCAATATATATATTATAGAAACTCCTTTCTGCTTACCCAGTTAATATATTATCCATATGTACAACTAAGTGTGATTGCCATTTTTGGCTTTATAGCGTATCTGGCATTTAATTATTCAAAAACGGCAGAACAAAACCAGGTTTGGGTTGGGCTTGCAAAAGAAACGGCCCATCAATTGGGTACCCCTATATCCTCGCTAATCGCATGGGTTGAATATTTCAAGACCGATAAAACAATTAAGGATACACGAATTATCGAGGAACTTGACAAAGACATTGACAAGCTGAAGCTAATTACGGAAAGGTTTTCAAACATTGGTTCCGTTCCAAGTTTGAAAGAGGAAAACATGATAGAAATTATAAACAACTCTGCAAAATATTTAAGCAGCAGACTTTCCTCCAAAGTAAATATTCATGTTCACTCTATGAATGATTCCATCATCGCTAAAATAAATGTTCCATTATTTGAATGGGTAATCGAAAATATTATCAAAAATGCCGTAGATGCCATGACTGGTGAAGGCAATCTCACTATTAAAGTAGTAGCAGCGAGCGATTGGAGGGTATTTATTGACATCATCGATGACGGAAAAGGTATACCTAAATCAAAAATCAAACAAGTATTTCAGCCTGGATTTACCACAAAAAAAAGAGGCTGGGGTCTGGGGCTTGCTCTTGCAAAACGAATTATTGAAAATTATCACAATGGGAAAGTGTTTGTAAAATTTTCCGAAATTGACAAGGGTACTACTTTCAGGATAATTTTGGATCGGAAAAAACTGGATTCATTATCCTAAATATCGGGTAATCACTTTGCATTAATTTGTATTCAGCCTACCTTTGCAGTCTGAAATTTTAGAGCATTTTCAATTAATAAATATGGCAATAACCGGAAAAGTTTCCCAAGTAATTGGGCCCGTTGTGGATGTAGCATTTCAATCAAATAATGAACTACCTAACATTCTTAATTCTCTCGAAGTAGTAAAACCCGACGGCAGTAAGATCATACTTGAAGTTCAACAACATTTGGGTGAAGACAGAGTACGCACAATTGCTATGGATGGTACGGAAGGACTTGTTCGTGGCACCGAAGTAATCGATTTAGGTACACCAATCCAAATGCCCACGGGTGAAAACATTAAAGGCCGGTTATTCAATGTTATAGGTGAAGCAATCGATGGCATTGAACAACCTTTAAGCGATGGAGGGATGTCCATCCACAGGGAAGCTCCAAAGTTTGAGGACCTATCCACCTCTTCTGAAGTACTTTTTACCGGAATAAAAGTTATAGACCTTATTGAACCTTATGTAAAAGGGGGGAAAATCGGTTTGTTTGGAGGGGCAGGAGTAGGTAAAACTGTGATCATCATGGAATTAATTAACAATATTGCAAAATCATACGCCGGTATGTCTGTATTTGCCGGTGTTGGTGAGCGTACCCGTGAAGGTAATGACCTCCTGAGGGAAATGATTGAATCCGGTGTGATCCGCTATGGAGATAAGTTTATCAAATCCATGGAAGAAGGAAACTGGGACCTTTCAAAAGTGGATAAAAAAGAACTTGTCAAATCGCAGGCTACGCTTGTATTTGGTCAAATGAACGAACCTCCGGGAGCCCGTGCCAGGGTTGCACTTTCAGGTCTGACTGTTGCGGAATATTTCCGGGATGGCGACGGGCAAGGCCAGGGAAAAGATATCCTGTTCTTTATCGATAATATTTTCCGGTTTACTCAAGCCGGTTCGGAGGTATCAGCATTGTTGGGACGTATGCCTTCTGCTGTAGGATATCAGCCTACATTAGCAACAGAAATGGGAGAGATGCAGGAACGAATTACCTCTACCAAAAGAGGATCGATTACTTCTGTTCAGGCTGTATATGTACCTGCTGATGACCTTACGGACCCAGCGCCGGCTACAACATTTACCCACCTTGACGCGACCACAGTTTTATCCAGAAAAATATCGGAGTTAGGTATCTATCCTGCTGTGGACCCACTTGATTCAACTTCCAGAATTCTCACAGCAGAAATCGTAGGCGACAAACATTATACTTGTGCCCAAAAAGTTAAAGAAATTCTACAACGCTATAAAGAGCTACAGGACATCATTGCCATTCTTGGTATGGATGAATTATCCGATGAAGATAAGTTGATTGTACACAGGGCACGTCGTGTACAACGATTCTTGTCACAGCCATTCCATGTAGCAGAGCAATTTACCGGCACTGAGGGAGTACTTGTAGATATCAAGGATACCATCAAGGGATTCAACATGATCATGGACGGTGAAATGGATCACTTACCGGAAGCAGCCTTTAACCTCGTAGGAAGCATCGAGGATGCTATTACCAAAGGAGAGAAACTAATGGCTGAAGCCGGAGAATAATATGTACCTTGAAATAATCACTCCTGACAAAAAAGTATACGAGGGTGAAGTAATCTCCGTATCTTTTCCCGGAATCGATGCCTCGTTCCAGGTGTTAAACAATCATGCAGCTTTGGTAAGCACGCTTGCTAAGGGTACCATCGTATATGAGAGCAAAGAGAGTATCGACGAAGTAGTGGTAGATGGCGGAGTGGTTGAAGTACTCAATAACCGCGTCATGGTATTGGCGGAAGGATTAGTCAAAGAGGAAGAAGAGGAAGAGGAATAACAGCCTGATCAAGCCATTGAATATCAATTTGCCATGAACTGATATTGGTGATTCCCATAATTATATTTTGGGCATAAATTGATTCCTATTTTCTAAGAATTTTTCGGAAAAATTTCTTCTCATATTCCCAGAAAAATCTGAACTGTCCGAAAATAAACCCATAAAACAGCAGTAAAATATTATATACCGGCAGAATTAAAATCAAATATACAATTGTAAAGACGGTGCTCGAATTACCTTCAGGATAAAGCCAATCTGTCAATGGTTTTTTAATAACCAGAACGGTGGTTCCGGTAAGAGCAAACACAGTGAGTATTACAAATACCAGCCTGGCATTCTTAAGATTCCACTTTTCTTTTAGCCTTTCTATCCAGTATGGGTTCTTTTTCAATGGATTCTAATATAGTTTATCAACATTTTTTTCCTTAACTCTTACCGTTTCAAGAGACAGAAACTGTTCCCAGAATTCGTTTTCAGGCAGAGCAGCTTTCAGGGTGATCGGTTCCTTTTTCACCGGATGCACAAAATGTAGTTTCCGGGCGTGTAGATTGATCGACCCATCCGCATTTGGTTTCGCAAATCCATATTTGATATCTCCGCGAATGGGGCAACCCATTGCAGCCAATTGTACTCTTATCTGGTGAGGCCGCCCGGTACGCGGTGTGACCTCAAGCAAATAATGATCATTCAATTTCCCCAATACCCGATAATTCAATTCAGCTTCCAACGCTCCCCCCGTTTCCTTATCGAATGCGGTTACTACATTTTTTTGCGTATCTTTTTTCAGCCAGTGAATTAGTTTTCCTGATTTTTGACGAGGCTTTCGTTTTACAACTGCCCAGTATGTCTTCTGTACCTTGCGGTCCCGGAAAATTTTGCTCATTCGCTCAAGGGCTTTCGAAGTGCGTCCCAATATCACGATACCGCTTACGGGCCTGTCAAGTCGATGAATAACTCCCAAAAACACTTTCCCGGGCTTGTTGTATTTTGTCTTTAAATACTTTTTGGCCAGTTCAACAAGCGGTTCGTCCCCTGTGGAATCACCTTGTACCAGCATCCCGGCAGGTTTACCTACGGCAAGCAAATGATTGTCCTCGAAGATAATTTGAAAAGGAACTTGCATAAAGTTTATTCTTATTGTCGCGGTATCTAATATGCCTGCAAAAATAGCAAAAACCAGAGGTTCATGTTATTTTAATATTTTTTTAGCGCATATTAATTTTATATAACTAACCACATAGATATTATTATTTGATATAGCTGAAACTCCAGATCGAAGGTTTACAATAACTATGCGATTGGAAAATATAAAGATATACCATTATTCAAAAGTATGGCATAGCCATGACTATGTCGTAGATAAGAATACCAGCTTAGAAAAATACCATTCAAAACGTTTGGCTATCTATTTAAAATCGTGCTTCGGTATAAAGGAAAATCAATATGCAATTCACCCTTCTTTTAAATGATCCTTCTTCATTTTCTTTTGCATGCCCAAAAGAAAAGAAGCAAAAGAAAAAGGCACCACGGTCGAAAACCTGCCTGTATTCTAAGGTAAAACCAAATAAATTCACTAAAATTTATGCTGCATGTTGATAAAGTGGAACATATGGAGTTCTTCTGTTAACAACAGCAAATATTCTATGTACAATTTTATTTC
>SDBV01004377.1_pt1 | contig 20400 bp, 19 predicted proteins | sample 2277081 | NCBI WGS metagenome assembly SDBV01 (sample SAMN10402039, study PRJNA504765) | marine sediment metagenome | isolation source: marine sediment core GS10_PC15, 223 cmbsf | place: Arctic Ocean: Southern Knipovich Ridge | collected 2010 | reverse complement strand
CATCCACCAAACCACCCACCGATTTCAAGCCGAAAGGTTGGCACTACATCGCCTCTGAGCCAAGCCCAACACGATCGGCAAACGACTTACATGGAAAAACCGGCCGAAAAAACCTACAAAATAGTGTTTTTCGAGTAAACTGCGGAAGTTGGGCTAGCGGTCGGTGCCGCTCTCGGCGTTCTGGCCGACGTGCCGTCGGCCGCTAAGGACCCGCGTCACAATAACTTGACGATTGTGGTCATTATAGGAGGCGACTCCTGTCGCCGATTGAGGCCCCGTTTTCCGGCAAATCGGCGACTGGAGTCGCCTCCTACAGAGATTCGATTTCGTCAACTTATTGTGACGCGGGTTCTAAGGATTTACGGGCGGTGCGCTCAATGCAAGCATTTTAGCCGCGGTGCTTTGCCCTTGCGAAAATGCGTGTTTCAGCGCACCAGGAAAAACGCCGCCAAAGCTAGCAGTGCCGGCGCTTCGACGCAACTCGTTGTGTATCTAGCGGCGATTGTCCCGTCAAGATTGAGCGAGGCTGGCCCGGAGCCGGGGCGCAAATCGCGCAAATCGCTCGCAGAAGAGTCGTCTTGACCCCCAGGGCCGGATACCCGTATGGTGTGCGGCCTATATGTTGGTCCATCTGCTGATACTGAACTACAACGGGCGCCGCCGGTTGGTGGAATGTCTGCCGTCGGTGCTGCGCGCGGCGGCCAACTCGGACCACCGGTGCGAGGTGTCGGTGATCGACAACCGGTCGACGGACGATTCGGTGGCCTGGCTGGGCGAACGTTTTCCGCAGGTAGGAATCATCCGCCGGGCAAACCGGGGGCTCTGTTCCTTCAACGACGTGGTGCCGGGCCTGGAAGGACCGGTGGCCGTACTATTGAACAACGACGTCAAGCTCGATCCGCACTGCATCGATCCGCTGGTGGACGCGCTGGTGGACCGGCAGTCGGGGGACGGGACGCAGTATTTCATGACGGCCCCGCTCTGTTGGCGCTTCGACGGCAGCACATACGAAGGGTTCAAGACGGCCGTCTGCTGGCGCTGGGGACTGGTCCGGGCGACGGCCCTTTACCCCGGCCACCAGTCCGTGATCCGGCGCCCCGGACTGACCGCCTCGGCCGGGGCGGCACTGGCGGTCGACCGTCGCATATTTGGCGAGTTGGGCGGCTTCGACCCGATCTATCTTCCCGGCCGGTTGGAGGATCTCGATTTCGCCTTTCGCGGATACCTGGCGGGCTATCGCGCCGGTTATGTGCCCCAGTCGGTGATGTACCACCGTGGAATGGCCACCTTCGGCGAAGTGTTCGGCGCGGAAGGCTGCGATCAGTTGGCGTTGCGCAACACGCTGTTGTTCCAATGGAAGAACCTGCGGCATCCGTTGCACGTTACCTACCAATTGCTCGCTCTGCCGGCGCGGCTGGCGCTGGACGTGGCTCGGGCCCCGTGGGTTCCGGCCCGGCGACGTTGGAGTTTTGCCCGCGCGCTGCTGGCAGCGCTGGGCCGCCTGGGCCAGATGCGAGCCAGCCCGTATAGAGCCCAGGGCACCGTGGCGGCTGAACGGGAGTTTTTCCGGCGGTTTCATCCCCGGCGGATGGCGAAGGCCCAGCTTCGCAAGAGAAGCAATGACTCCCCCGTGGTTCTGCCGGACCGCTCGAGTACGCAACAGGTGACAAAGAGACTACACTCGGCCACTCCCGTTTGAATCGGGACCACTGCAAGAGACTACTGCAAGGAAGCACCGTTGAGCACGGAAGCAGCCAACCTGCCGACCTGCACTCGCCGGGTGGCCGCGGCCCACCGCCGCGCTACCCCGCCGCCGCAACCGTCTCGCAGCTATCCCATCTCCCGCTGGTACTTGCGTCCGGCGGCCGGCTGGCTGGCGGCCAGACTTGCGCCCACGGCAGTCCGGCCGGTACACCTTACCGCCTGCGGGCTGACGGCGGCCGCCGGGGCAACCGGGCTGCTGGCGTGGCGGCCGGGTGCGGCGCCGCTGGCGGCCCTGCTGGTGCTGGCCTACTGGTTCTTCGACCGCGCCGACGGGCTGTTGGCCCGGCGCCAGGGGACCGTCTCCGCATGGGGCGCCTGGTTGGACGGGAACGTCGACGAGTTGGTCGACGTTGTGCTGCACGTGGCCGCCGCCGCGGTAGTCGCCGCGCAACTCTCCGCACCGTGGCCGTGGTGGCTACTGATCGCACTGCTGGCGGGCAAGTACCTGCTGATGTACGGCCTGGCACTGGAAGAACACCAAGAGAGGGGACGTTCTGCTTTTTCGCGTACAGTTGTCCCAGCCCGAGAATCGCCGGCGGGTGAAAAAGTAGAATGTTCCCTTTCCTGGCTTCGACGCGCGTATCATCTGCCCGGCAATGCCGACGTGCGGGTGCACCTGCTGGTCTTGGCACTGGCCACCGGCTACCTGGCCGCCGAGCTGGCATTGGTGGCCGTCTATTACAACCTGCGATGGCTGGTCCGCTACGCGCTGGTTGCCCGGCGTCTGGGAGGCGTACGATGAGCGACCGACCCACAATCACGGCGGCGGTGATCGCGTTGGACGAAGAGCGGAACCTGGCCGAACTTCTGCCGGCGCTGGATTGGGTCGACCAGATCGTAGTGGTCGACGGCGGATCTCGCGACGCGACCGTGACCGTTGCCCGGCAGCACGGTTGTTGCGTGGCGTTGCGCCGGCTGGACACCTTCGCCCGGCAGCGGAACCATGCCCTGCGGTTGGCAACCGGCGATTGGGTCTTCTCGATCGACGCCGACGAGCGACCGACGCCGCGGCTGGTTGCCGAGATCCGGCGCCGGATCTCCAGACCGCGGGCGGCGGCCTTCCGGGTGCCGATCCGCAGCCGGATTTTCGGGCGGCGGCTGCGTCTTTCGGGCACGCAAGACGACTGCCCGCTGCGGCTCTTTCGCCGGCAGGTGGCACGCTTCAGCGGCGACGTGCACGAGGTGCTTCAGGGCTGCGGGCGGATCGGCCGGCTGGATAACTGGTTGGTGCACGAAACCACGCCCGACCTGGAGACCTTCCTGACCAAAATGCACCGCTACGCGCGCTTGGAGGCGAGCAGCCGGGCGGCCGCGGAACACCGGCCCGCTTGGCGCGACACCTGGATCGCCCCGCCGCGCGAGGTCTTCCGCCGCCTGATCTACAAACGAGGCATCTTGGACGGGCCCGCCGGCTGGGCATTCTGCTTCCTCAGCGGGCTGTCGGAGTGGGTCCTGGCACGAGAGCATCGCCGATTGGCGAGCCACTCGAACACGTTCACAACGATGCGAAACACCGCGTTGCAGCACTAATCTCCAACGGCATGCAGATGCCCGATAACCTGCTCCCCCTGTTGCCGCTGATCCTGGACAACGTCCCGCCGGGACTTGTCCGTGCGCTTGCGCAGGAGGGCGTTCCGTTTCGTCGCCGTGCGGGCGGATCTGCGGAGGGCCGCTTCGTGCTACTGGATAGCCGCAACGGACCACGCCGGCCGGTGGGCTACGGGCAAGTTGCCATCGACGTCCACCGGCTACGCAGCGGATGGGACCGGGATCCGTTCGAGGAGTTGCTGGATGAACAGACCGGGACCCACCGATGGCAGATCGCCGGGCTGACGGTCAACGAGGAAATCTCCCGAGTGGACCGGCGGGCGCTGCGAAGGCGAATCCTGCAGCGGCTCCGCGTAGAGATCGAGCAGGCCGGCGGGATCTGGCTCTGCGTTGCGGCCTTCCCGTTTCCTTATCGCAGCGCACTGAACTTCCGCATCGACTACGACCGGTACGACGCGGCGGACTTCGACACCACGCTGGACACGATCGCGGGAGAAGAGCGTGCCACCAGCCATTTCGTGAATGCTGCGGCCTACCTGCCACACGACCGCGCGCTGGCCCGGCTCCGCGGGCTGGACGTCGGATCGCACGGCTATCGACACCATACCTATCTGACCGAAGAGGAGAACCTGACCAACGTTCGCCGGGGGATCGAGACGCTCAGGGCGTTTCAGATCGAGCCGTCGGGGTTTGCCGCGCCGGGGGGCCGATTCAACCGCGGGCTGCTGCGGGCACTGGAGCAGCTCGGGGTGGGCCACAGTTCCGAGTTCGGCCTGGCGTACGACGAATTGCCCTTCTTTCCCCACGGCAGCGATGTGCTGCAAGTGCCCATCCACCCGGTCAGCCTGGGCATCTTCCTGGAGGCGGTCCGCGGGGAAGGCCCGCGTCGTGTGGCGGCCACCCAGCAGGCCGTCCGGGCGGCAATCGACTACTTTCGGGAGACCGCTCGCGGCAAGTATCGGGCCGGCGAGCCGGTGTTTCTCTACGGGCATCCGACCGGGCGGCTGGGAACGTATCCGCAAGTGCTGCGAGCCGTCTTCGACACCGCCAACACCTTCGCCGCAATCTGGAAGACCACCCTCAGCGAGTTTGCGGCCTGGTGGCGGGCCCGGGCCGGCATTCGGCTGAGTGTGGTTCGTCGGCAGGAGACCTTCGTGGTCACGTCCGGCCGCCGTCCGGCCGAGTACCGGCTGGGGATTGAATACTGGCGCGGCCGCCACGTGGCCCGAATGCCGCTGGAGGGCCGCGTGGTGCAGTTTTCACCCTCGGCGCTGGCCTACGAAAACATCGCTCCCCGGCCCGACATCCGCCCGGTAAGGGTGGACCGCGCCGAGGGGCTCCGCGGACGGATCCGTCGGTGGATCGACTGGGAGCGCGAGACACCGATCGAGGAGATTGAAACCACTAACTGGCGCAACTGGGCCAAGCGCACACTGCGGCAACTGCGCAAATAGCCGCTTGCGGCTTGGCCGAGTGCGGCGTGCGGCAGTTACACCAGCGCACCAACACGAAGGTTTAGCGGCCGCCGGTACGGTGGCCTTGGGCGAAACATGAAAACAGCAACCGACCAACAGCAACGCGGGACTTCGTCCCAGTCTGCCACTGCCGGTTCCACCCGCCGATCGCCGGTGGTGCTGTTGGCCGGCGGACTGACTGCCATGGATGCGCCCGGCGGTGGCGAGGTCCAAATGCTGGCCCTTGCCGCTGCGTTGCACAGCGCTGGAGTGCCGGGGCGGATTTGGCGTCCGTGGGAAGATTCGCTCTGCGGGGCCGATTGCCTGCACCTGTTCGGAAGCCTGCCGGAGCATCTGCCGCTGGTCGAGGCCGCCCGGCGCCGGAACCTACCCGTGGTGCTCTCGACCATCGCCTGGTTCCAGTTGGCCAACTGCTGGCGCGAGCCGGGTCCGCTGCCCCGCCGCCTGGCGGCCTGTGCCAGATTCGCGGCTCGGGCCGCCTTTCCCGGGTTGCCCTCGTGGCGGCGGCGACTCTACCGGGCGGTCGATCTGCTGCTGCCGAACTCCAACTCCGAGGCGGAGCAACTCACCCGATACTTCCGGGTTCCGCCCGAGCGGATCCACGTTGTGCCTAACGGGGCCGACGGGCGGTTCGCCGCGGCCGACCCGCGGCCCTTTGCCCGAATGATCGGCACCCGCGATTTCGTGCTCTACCCCGGGCGGATCGAGCCGCGGAAGAACCAGCTCGGATTCCTTCGGGCCATGCGAGGCGCCGGCGTCCCGATTGTGGTGCTCGGCGACGTGGTTCCCGGCCACCGGCGGTACCTTGCCGAGTGCCGGCGGGCGGCCGGCCGACAGGTGCAATTCGTGCCTCGCATCGACCATCGGGATCCGTTGCTTCAGAGTGCCTATGCCGCCTGCGGCTGCCTGGCGTTGGCCAGTTGGTTTGAAACGCCGGGACTGGTGGCCCTGGAGGCCGGCATGTCGGGCACGCCGCTGGTGCTGCCGCGGCACGGATCCGCACGCGAGTACTTCGGCCCCTTGGCCGGTTACGTCGAACCGAACGACCCGCCGGGCATCCGCCGGGCAGTGCTTGCCGCGCTTCGGCGCGGCCGAAGCCCGGAGTTGGCCGAACTGGTCCGCAACAACTTTTCATGGAACACCGCCGCAGAGGCGACCCGCAAAGCGTATGACAGGATTGTCTGAGCAGACCGACTCACCTCGCATCCGGCGGCTGCGCCGGCGCCCGCCGCGGCGGTACCGCTACGTGCGGCTGCGCTGGCGGGTGGCCTTTGCGGTGATCGACTTCCTGGGCACGGCGGTGTTTGCCGCGGCGCGAGCCGTGTGGCGATTGGCTACCGGCGGGACAACGGCCGGACCAACCGAGCAGCGCGATCCGAAGGTGATCCTGATGGTGCAGTTGGACCACCTGGGCGACGCGATCATCTCGACCGCCATGCTGCCGGCCCTGCGAGAGCAGTATCCGGCGGCCTCGATCGAAGTGCTGGCCGGGAGCTGGAATCGGGAGGTCTTCGAGGCGCTGCCGGAGGTCGACCGCGTGTACGTTTCGCAAGTGAACCGTTTCGCCCGGGGAGCCCTGGCCCGGTTCGCCTGGATCCCGGCCACGTTGTGGTGGGGCCTGGTCCTGCGGCGGCGGAAGGTCGACCTGGGGATCGACGTGCGGGGCGAGTTTCCGGTGGCGGTGATCCTGTGGCTTTGCGGGGCGCGGCGGCGGTTGGGATGGGACTGTGGCGGGGGCGGGTTCCTGCTGAGCGACGTCCCGGAGTTCGTGGCCGGCCGGCCTGAGGTCGAGTCGCGGCTGGCCCTGTTGGCGAAGCTGGGGATCCGGCCGTCGAGAGCCGTCCGCCGGCGTCCGAGCCTGGTGCCCGCCGGTGCGGCCCGTGATCGGGTTGCCCGAGAGCTGGTCGAGTTTTCCGCACGTGAGCCCACCATCGGTCCGCGGATAGTGCTGCACGTGGGCGCCGGGTCCCGGGCCAAGAGCTGGCCCGTGGACCACTGGAGGGAACTCTTGGGCCGCATCATCGTGGGCCACGGGGCGCAGGTCGTATTGGTCGGCAACCGGCGGGATCGCGCGATTGCCGGTCAGATCCTCGCCGGCCGCGACTGGCCCGGCGTGGCCGACTGGACCGGCCGGCTGAGCGTGGTAGAGTTGGCTGCACTGTTGCAGCGGGCCGATCTGCTGGTCGGTGCCGACTCCGGCCCGGCCCATCTGGCGGCCGCGGTCGGCGCTGCCGCCGTGGTACTGTTCAGCGGCACCAATTGCCCGCGCCAGTGGCAGCCTTGCGGCCGGCGGGTAAGGGTGATCCGCCACCGGGTCGGCTGTTCGCCTTGCCACCGGGAGCGTTGCCCCAGGGCGGACCATCAGTGTATGAGGCTGCTGCGGCCGCGTCAGGTTGCCGCCGAAGTGGAACAATCGCTTTATGAGAGCCTCGGCAGTGTCGGACACTGCTGCCGAGGTCGCAGCGGAGTCCGAGCATGATTGCCCCGATCGAGAAGCCCAAGGCTGCGGCTACGTCGCCCGGCATCCGCCGTGCCCGCCGCCTGGTGGCCTCGGCACTACTGAAGCAGCGACCGCGCCTACCCGGTGGCACCCCATGCCTGCCCGCCTGGCGGGCCTGGCTGTTCACGGCCTGGGTAGTGGTGGTTGCGGCGGTCTATTTCGTGTGTATGGCCGGATTGTTTTAGGGGGTTGTCTCACCTGTAACGACCAATAGCCGGGACGCGCAACGCGTCGCGGTCTGAACCAGGAAGAAGCACGTGAAAGATACTTGTGAGTATTTCCCGCGACGCGTTGCGTCCCGGCTATCGTCACTTACTCGTCAGATTACAGGCGACGGGCCACCGGATCACTGTTTTTCCAGATGTTAGCCCAACTGCTATCGATTCTTGCCTTTTGCGCGGTGTGCCTGGCGGCGTTCGGCCTGGGCCGGCCGATATTGCGCGGACTGGACGTGGCACAGGAAGATCGGCTGTCGGTCTGCGTGTGGAGTATGGCGCTGGGGCTGATCGCAGCGGGTCTTTTGCTCCTGGGGCTGGGGTTGATGGGTTGGCTTTACGTGCCGGTGATCGGCGTGATCACCACGATCGGCTGCTTCTCGGGGCTGGGAGAAATCCTGCGGGGACGGCTTCGCAACGCCGGCCAAGAGGCACCGTGTTCGGACGACGCACCTTGGGCCCCGCCCACCCGCTGGCTCCGCCGCGGCGTTCTGCTGGCGGCGGCCGCGGCGGCCACCGGCTCTCTGGTTGGCGCCCTGGCGCCTCCCACCGCCGGCGACGCGCTCTGCTACCACCTGGAACTGCCCAAGACATTCCTGGCCGAGCACCAGGTTCTCTTTCTGCCGTATCACGAGAACTCCACGTTCCCGCTGCTTGCGGAAATGTGGTATCTCTGGGGGCTGGCACTCGACGGCGGAGTTTGTGCCCAACTGGTCCATTGGGGACTGGGGATCTTGCTGGCGCTGGCCACGGTCTTGCTGGCCAGCCCGATCCTGGGGCGCCGCTGGGCCTGGATCGCCGGTGCGGTAGTGGTGTTGACCCCGGGAGTCAACAACCAGATGACCGCCCCGCTGAACGACGTCGCCCTGGCCGCCTTCACTACCCTGGCGCTGGCGGCATGGTGGCAGGGTGCGGTTGGCCAGCAGAACCGCCGCTGGTTCCTGTTGGCCGGCCTGGCCGCCGGTGGAGCACTGGGGACGAAGTACGTGGCCTTGATATTCGCTGCCGCGATGGGCCTCGCGTGGATCTGGGCCCTGGCTCGAAGCACCGGGCAACGCCGCTGGCTGCTGAAGGGCGCGGCGGTGGTGACAGTGGTGGCCGCCAGTGTGGGCGGACCCTGGTACGCCCGGGCGGCCTGGCATCGCGGCAATCCCGTGTTCCCCTTCCTCAGCGAGGTCTTCGACGGCACCCACACCGCCGCCGGGGAGCGAGAAACGCTGCCCCGGAGCAAGTCGCCGCTGGGGCGCGGGCCGCTGGGGCTGGCCACCGCGCCCTGGCAGGTGACCATGCACCCGGAGCGGTTCGGCGGGCGAGGACATCAACTGGGTGTGCTGCTGTTGGCGGCCGTGCCCGGTGTGTTGCTTTGCCGACGGCTTCGCGGCCTGGGCGTGCTGCTGGGGGTGGCGCTGGGCTACAGTGTGCTCTGGTTCATGTTGCGTCAGAACGTGCGATTCCTGTTTCCGGTGGTCCCGCCGTTGGCCGTGGCCGCGGTCTGGGTGTGGATCGAGATGCGTCGCTTTCCCCACGCTGCGCGATGGATTTGCGGGGCCACGTTTGCCGGCGTGCTGCTGGCGATGGCGCTGGTTCCCCTGGCCCGCTCGCGGGCCCAGATGGCCGTGGCCGTCGGTCTGGAAGACCGCCGGCATTACCTGGTTCGACACGAGCCGACCTATCGGGCCGCCTTGGTCTTCAACGAGCTGGCCGGCGCGGACGACCACCTGCTCAGCCAGGACTATCGGGCATTCTATTTCGACGGCCGGGTTACCCGCGAGAACGTCTACCGCAGCCACACGCACTACGACCGCCAGCTTGCCGGGCCGGCCGGGCTCAGCCGGCGGTTGCGCAGGGCCGGGTTCACTCACTTGCTGCTGGCCGAAACGCTTCCCCGCAACGACACCCGATACGATCCCACGCTCACCCGCCTGGCCGACGCCCAACTGGCCGGCGCTGCCGGCGAGGGACTTCTGCCGCTGCTGGAGTACCGCTTCCCCGACGCCGACGGAGCCATCCGCCGCTATCGGCTGGTGAGGTTGTGTGATTCAACGGGCAGCAGGTAGTGGGCCGCAGATGGCAGGCCGCCGTACCGGCGGCCGCCGAACGTTCGTTATTCATCGTTCTGCATTGATCGTTCACCATGCCGACCGATTTGCCGCGAATTGCCCGGGAAAAGCGGACCATCCGTGCGATGGTTACGATCTACTGCCGCGCGCATCACGGCACGGCCGGGGAGCCTTGCGACGACTGTGGCGAGTTGCTCCACTACGCCTTCGGCCGGCTGGAGCGTTGCTTCTTTGGCGCGGAGAAGCCCGCCTGCGCCAAATGCCCGGTGCATTGTTACAAGCCGGCCATGCGGACCAAGGCCGCAGCAGTGATGCGCTACGCGGGTCCGCGGATGCTCTACAAGCACCCCATGCTGGCGGCGCTGCACTGGCTCGACGGGCTGCGCCGTGGCAAGCGGCCTGAGAGCCAGGCGAAGTAGGGCCGGCTTGGCGGGCCCGGGGGACTTGTCGGCAGGCGTCAACGATGAGTTCGGTGTGGCCGCACTCTGACTCCACCTTGCTGCTATTCACCTTCCTTCTTCTCTGTGTAGAACCGCGCCAGGTTGATCCCTCCGCGGAGTTCTTCTTCCAAGAGCTTCATCCGCGACTCCATCCGCTCGATTCGCCGCTGCAACAGGGGGATGATCTGTGCCTGGGTCTCCTCGGGCCTGGGGCGGGGTACGTTGGGGTAGCCCAGGTGGCGCTGCAGGGCGGAGAAGAGGTAGAGGGGGTCCTTGCGGCGGTTGGCCAGGGCGATCTTGCCCTCCTTCTCGCCGAAGAGGATCGGCCTTTCGGCTTTGCCGCGAGTCTGGCGGTAGAGCTCGCTGCGGACGTAGATCATGTCGCCCAGGTCGATCAGTCCGATCTGGCGCCGGACGGTCAGGATCCACTCTCGCCACGGGTCGTCGTAGACGGCGTCGCCGGCCATGGCCTCCAGTCCGTGGTCGTAGCCCAACCGGTTGCGGCAGAGGGTCTCGAACTGGAAGAGAAAGATCCCCTGCGTGGACGGATTCGAGGTGCGATATTCGGCCTCGCGCTGGAGGATCTCCAGGGCAATGCGGAAATCGAAGCGGCCTTCCGGCTTCTCTGCCTCGGCCACCACGTAGGTCTGGAAGGGCGTAAAGTAGTGTGGCAGATGGGCCATGGCGGTGGCGAAGCCACCGGTCAACTGCAACTCGGCGACCATGAAATCGACCGCAAAGGGCAGCCGGGTGGTGGAGAGCAACTCCTGGCGGATCGCCGCCAGCAGATCCTGGGTGGACACGTCCTGCTGGATCCGCTCGCGCAGGGTGCGAAACAGGTATGCCTGTTCGACGTATTCTTCCCGGTCGAGCATGGATTCAAGGTTTTCGCAAACGCCCACTTTACACCGCGCGGCAGCGGTGGCTTAGGATCGAACGAAAAACAACTTCCCGGTTTCTACGATCAACCGTTTAGCTGCCGCCGGCACGGCGGCTTCGCTGGCTTGGCGTGTCATGCGTCAAGCCGCCGTGCCGGCGGCAGCTAAACGGGGGAAGTTGTTTTTCGGTCGATCCTTAACGTTCGTTGACCATCTATTATTGATCGTTTCTTGCTACAGCGTCCAGCCCTGGCGGTACTGCCGCCTGATATACCGATCTGCCTCGGGACAGCCGGCCGCCTGGAGGTTCTGGGCGTCCCAGCGGAGTTTCTTTCCAGTGCGATAGGCCACGTTGCCCAGCAGGACCGCCTCGGTCAGGGCGCCGGAATAGTCGAAGTTGCAGGTCGTCGGTCCGCCGGTCTTGCAGGCCAGGACCCACTCGGCGTGATGACCGATCGAATCGGGGATGGTCGGCTCCGGCGGCTTGAAGTCGGCGAATTTCGCCTCGGGAAAGAGTGCCTTGCGGGAGTAGTCGGCCTGCAACATTCCGTCGCGGCCCACGAACAACACCCCGGCTCCCCACTGCGGCAGGCTTTTCTCGGCCAACAGTGCCGGACGATTCTGCCTGCCGTTGTACCAGGTGAGCCTTACCGGCGGCAGCTCGCCCCGGGCGGGGAACTGGTAGCGGACCGTCAGGCGCGGAGCCGTGGTCTCGGGATGCACCGGGGGGCCCTCGGCTTCGACCGTGGCCGGATGCCTCAACCGGAGCGCCCAGAACGGCAGATCCATGTAGTGGCAGCCGAAGTCACCCAGGGTGCCGTTGGCGAAATCCCACCAGGCGCGCCAGTCGGCGGGAACGTAGCAGGGGTGGTACGGACGATAGGGTGCCGGGCCGAGCCAGAGATCCCAGTCGAGCTGCGGCGGCACGGGGGGCCTCTCCTGCGGCCGGTCCTTGCGGCTGAGGGATCCCGAGTGCCAGACGTGCACCTGGTGGACCGGCCCGATCGCGCCGGAGCGAATCAACTCCACCACCCGGCGGTAATTGGGCTGGGCATGGATCTGGGTGCCCATCTGGGTGGCCAACCTGTTCTGGGCGGCCACTTGGGCCATCACCCGGGCCTCGTATACGCTGTGCGCCAGCGGCTTCTCGCAATAGCAGTGCTTGCGGAGTTTCATGGCCATCACGGCGGGCGGGGCATGTGTATGGTCGGGAGTGCCGATCACGACCGCGTCGATCTGCTTGTGTATCCGGTCGAGCATCTTGCGGAAATCGCGGTACTTCCTGGCCTTGGGATGGCTGTCGAAGGACCCGGCCGCCCGGCGCTGGTCGACGTCGCAGAGCGCGACGATGTTCTCGGTAGCAGCCACGGCGCGGAGGTCGGCGCCGCCTCGGCCGCCGCAGCCGATCGCGGCTACGTTGAGTTTCTCGTTGGGCGACGGGCCGCCGGCCCAGGCCTTGCCGCTGCGGGCAGTCCAGAGACCGATGCCGGACAGAACGCTGCCGCGCAGCATCTTACGACGATTGAGTCGGTTCGGCATGATGGTTACTCCCAAGGCAGGATTGTGGTCAATTCACGAAGAACAGCCGGCGGGCCGACACGGATACAACTGCCGCTTGACGTGCCGGTTGGCGGCAAGTCAAATGATTGGCCATGGCCGGGCGGCAAGACGCAAGGTCACCCGCGGCCCGGGACCCTTATGGTAGCCTCTCCGGCCGGCCCGTGCAATTACAAGGCCGCCGCAAAACAGACCCCAAACGCAACCGATGGCGAGCAGCCCACCCGACGAACTGTCCGGCGTGATGGCCCGGCACGGCATCGAATTGCCCCAGCCGCAGGTGCCGGCGCTGGAGCGTTATTGCCGGCTGCTGTGGGAGTGGAACGCGAAGCTCAACCTCACGCGACACACCGACTACGAGAAATTCGTGACCCGCGACCTGGTCGACAGCCTGGCCTTCGCTGAGTTTCTGGAATCGGGCGAGAGGATCCTGGACGTGGGCACGGGAGGCGGGGTGCCGGGCGTAGTGCTGGCGATCGTGCGGGCAGACCTTGACGTTTCGCTCTGCGAATCGGTGGGCAAGAAAGCCCGGGCGGTCGGCGACATCGTCCAACGGTTGGGGCTGGACGTGCCGGTGTACGGCACCCGGGTGGAGGAGGTATTGGCCGGCCAGCGGTTCGACACGCTGGTGATCCGCGCGGTGGCCCGACTGAAGAAGCTGCTCACCTGGCTCAATCCCCATTGGGACGCCTTCGACCGGATGCTGGTCCTGAAGGGACCCTCCTGGGCCGAAGAGCGGGGCGAGGCCAGGCATTACGGACTGTTGCGCGATCTGGCCCTGCGGAAGTTGAGCAGCTATCCGATAGCTGGCACCGACTCGCAGGGCGTGCTGCTGCAGATCCGTCCGAAGCAGCGGCGGGCGGTTGGCGATTGACCCCCCCCGGACCGCGGTCCGGGGGCGTTCGCTGCCGGTTCTGCGAGGCAGAAGCAATACGTCGCATCGTCGTTATTGTGTCCGCCAGAACCGGGGAACGAAAAGCACCAGGATCACGAAGATCTCCAGCCGTCCCAGCATCATCAGCCAGATGAAGAGGATCTTGGTGTACCACTGGAAGTTGGCGTAGTTCTGAGTTGCGCCGATCACACCCAGGCCCGGGCCGATATTGTTCAACGTGGCGGCCACGCAACCGGCGGCGTCGATGAGTTTCTGTTGGGCCGTACCGTTTCCGGTACGGGTCCAGGTGGAATCGGGTTCGGCGGTGATGGTAAACAGCCAACAGACGGCGAAGATGGCCAGGATCAGCGCGAAATAGACCAGCACGTTCTTTCGCAACTCTTGTTGTTCGACCGGTTCGCCGCCGAGGCGCAGCGGCCGGACCACGGAGGGATGAAAGGACTGTTCGACTTCCAGGCGGAGGATTTTGAAGAAGAGGATATGTCGGATCACCTTCATCCCCCCGCCCGTGCTGCCGGCACATCCGCCCACGAACATCAGCATCAACAGAATCCCCCGTCCGAAACTGCTCCAGAGGTCGAAATTGTCGGTACAGAACCCGGTGGTGGTCATGATCGAGACGACCTGAAACAATCCGTAGCGGAATGCCGTTGCGACGTGCAGGTCTTTACCATGGGCGGCATTCTGCTTGTCTTGGGAGTTGGCCGTCATCCCGCTGAAATCTCCGAAATCTCCGCAGTACAGACCGACTGCGACGACCAGCAAGGTGACCAGCACGATCACGGTGACGTAGGTTCGCCATTCCACGTCGGCCAGCAGCTTGCGCGGCTGCCGAACGGCCACCCAGTACATCAGCATGAAGTTTGTTCCGGCCAGGAGCATGAAGGCCACGATGGTCATCTCGATCAACGGCCCGTTGTACAGATCGGGCCGGGTGGCGAAGTGGCCGATGCTCTTGTTGAAGGTGCTGAACCCTCCGGTGGCCATGGTTCCGAAGGCGTGGCAGAGGGCGTCGAACAAGGAGAGGCCTTCCAGCCGCAACAGCAGGGTCAAGACTGCATTGAGACCGGCATAGATAAGGAACAGGACCCAGGCGTTGTGCTGCATTCGGGCCTGGGGGGTAGAGTGGCTGGGGCCGGGCATTTCGGCTTGCATCAGCGCTTTGCCGGCCGAACCCTGGCCCAGAATCGCCACAAACAGCACGATGATCCCCAGCCCGCCCAGAAAGTGCGTGCTGCTGCGCCAAAAGAGGATACATCTGGGCACCAGGGCGGGGTCTTCCAGCTCGGTGAGCACGGTAGCCCCGGTAGTGCTGAATCCCGACTGGGCCTCGAACATGGCGTCGACCACGCTCATGGAGGTTCCCGGCGCGCGGCTGGTTCCGCTGAAGATGAACGGCAACGCCCCCAGCAGGGTTGCCAGGATCCAACTCAGGCCGACCACGGCCATGGCTTCCTTGCGGAAGAGTTGCCCCTTGCTGCGGCGGCCGAGCAGTCGCAGTCCGGCGCCCACGACAAGGCAAATCGCCATGGATCCCAACAGGGCAAAGAACCCCGCCCGCTCGAACTGCCAGTCGGCCTCCGGGGCGAACCAGGCCCAGGGGAGGCTGAAGGCCATCGACGCGCCGATCAGCAATGCTATCAGGCTCAGCAGCTTACACAAGAGGGCTTTGTTCATCTTGCATCTCGAACTGAAAGTGCGGCAGCCCGAAAATGGGGACTGGCTCCGTCGAGGTTCTGTTTTTTCCGCGCCTTTTCGCGTTGCCTGTCCCCATTTTCCACTCACCGCTTACAGTCTGAGATGTAACAGCTTATGCGCCATTGCCGCTGAACATCCGCACCGCGTCCTCGACCGCCGAGGATCCGACCAGCGCTACGACCGTGTCGCCGGGGGAGAAGCGGTGGTCGGCCCCCGGCACCATCACATAGCTCTCGCGGATCACGGCGCCGATCAGACATTGGGGCGGAAGCTGCAGTTCTGCCAGAGTGTGCCTGGTGGCCGGGGCCCCTTCCTCCACGTCGATTTCCATGACTTCTATTCCGGCGTCGGTGGCCAAAGGGGTCTTGGAAACCACGGCTCCGGTATTCAGGAATCCCAGGATTTCCCGGGCGATGACCTTCCGCGGGCTGACGGCGTGGTCGATTCCCAGTTTGCCCACCACGTTGGCGTAGTCGGGGCGGCTGACGATCGACATGATGGTTTTGGCACCCAGCTCTCGGGCTTCCACACAGGCCATAATGCTGTCCTCGTCTTCGCCGGTGCAGGCCACGAACACGTCGGCGCTGCCCACGCGCTCCTCTTCCAGGTTCACTCGCTGCTGGGCGTCGGCGTTGACGACGGTGGCGTATTTCAGATGGGCGGCGAGAAACTCGCACCGCTGACGGTCCTTCTCCATCAGCAGCACGGCGAAACGGCGGCCTTCCAGCACGCGGGCCAGATGGTAGCCGGTTTCGCCGCCGCCGGCAATCACCACCCCTTGCTTCGGCGGCAATTCCTTCTGGAACTTACTTCTCACCTCGTCGATATCCTCGCGCGTGCCGATCAGCGTCACCCGGTCGCCGACGGCCACGCGGTCCTCTGCGCCGGCAATCGTCATCTTTCCGTTGCGGAAGATCGAGCCGATCCGCACGCCGGCAGGTAGCTGGACGTCCTTCAGCGGAACTCCCACGGCGGAGGACTTTTGGCTGACGGCCAGCTCCTGCATTTCCAATTCTCCCCGGGCGAAGTTCTCCACTACCACGGCTCCCGGATGCCGGATTTCGCGGGCAAGCTCCATGGCCGAGAGCTGCTCGACGCTCAACAGCCGGTCGATCTGGAAATGGCGTTGGTAATCGAAGGTGCTCAGGTCGCGGAACACGGGGGCATAGACGCGGGCAACCGCGCGCCGGGTGCCCATGGCCTTGGCCATGCTGGCGGCGATCAGGTTAACCTCGTCGGAGCCGGTCACGGCCAGGCACAGGTCGGCGCCGAGCACCTGGGCCTGGAACAGCACGCTCGACTGGGCCGCCGAGCCGGTCACCGCGCGAACGTCCAGCTCCTCGTTTACGCGGCGGGTGCGGGCCGGATCGTGATCCACCACCGTCACACTGTGGCGGTGCCGGCAGAGCATGTTGGCGATCGACGTGCCGACCGTCCCCGCTCCCAAGACGACGATTCTCATCAAGCGATCCTCCGAAAAAAGGGGAGGGGTTCTTTTTCTTTGGTGCGAGGTTTCCCTGGAAAAAGAGCCCCGTTCCCTTTCCCCTTCACAGCCCCCAGGACATCCACACCAGCACCATCAGCACGGCCGCCAGCACGGCCGCCACCTGGGCACCAAAACGCCAGGAGTGGTCGAGGATCGCGCCCACCCGCTCGTGCTTGGTGGCGCAGTATACCAGGCTGAACGCGGCCACCAACCAGAATGCGTGCAGCAGGTCGACGACTCCCCCGACGGCGAACACCACGTTGTCACCCTCCGCCCCGACGGCGGCCGCCTTGGAAACGTTGACGCCCATCGCCCGGTGCCTCACAACCACCATGAAATCAGCAGCAGCACCGCCAGAATGACCGCCATGAAGCCCAAGATCCAGGTCCCGATCCGGGCCGCGTTCAGCAGGATCGGGCCCGCCTGTTCGTGTCGCGTGGCCGCGTACACCAGGCTCACCGCCACAATCAACGGCAGGGCATAGAACAGGTGAGTGGCAGCCAACAAGGGGTTTTCCATGGGTGCGGTCTCTCTGCGGACGGTTTTCCAGGATCGCTATGAGCTGACTTCCGACGAAGCCTCATCTTGCTGATCTTCCTGGTCTTCGTCCTCTTTTCTCCTGGCCGTTTCGCTGAAGACCGGTCCCCCCCAAGCATCGTAAATGGCCAGGATGTTCAACAACCCGGCGATCATCGTGAAGTGCTTACCCAATTCCAAGAATGGGTGGAGGTGGTAGTTCAACTCGTCGGCGTCGGGTTGCTCACGATTCTCACCCTGGAAGGCCCCGATCCGGGGTGGGGCCATGAATCCGCCCCACCATACTTTTTTGCCGCCCCTCATCCGACTTGCCTGCACCAGCGCCGGCCAGGCCGGCAACCCGATGCCCACTTGGCAGAAATACGCCAGCCGCTTGTCGCCGGGCCGCCACGAACAGTAGACCACGCGACCCCAGCCAAGATCCCTGTCCTCGTCCGGGTCCAAGTCGCTGCCCAGGTACAACCCGTAAAGAAACGTCCCCATGATGCAGACGAAGAACAGGATCGCCTTGGCGGTCCGTCTTTGGTACAGGTGCCCCAGCCCGGGAATCAACCATGCCAGAAACGCCGCCAGTCCCGGGTCTTTCAGATCTACAGACTCGTGGTGTTGCGGTTGCTGATCCGTTGGACCCATCCGTCAATCTCCTCTAAGGCGAGAGGCCGGGGACGCACCCTTCAGGGGGCGAGTTCGCCAGCCCACGGGCGGCTTCCCGCTTGAACCTCTCTGGATGTAATTCTAGTCTCCCCCGGCAATATTGCCAGGGGACTTCCGCTGGGGCCGAAAAGACCGCAATTGGCGGCCGGGGCTATGTGCCCCGGCGCGACCGGCGGTCGCGGCTTTATGGCTTGGCGCGGTCGCCGGGCGCGGATTCACGGGCCCGGCATAGCTCTTTCAGCCACAGCACGTTTTCAGGGGGTGTCTCGTAGGGTAGGGCCCCGGTGCCCAGACAGACGTTTTCCCGGCCGGCAGCCAGACGCTCAATACGCTCGAACTCTGCCCGGAGTTCGCTCCGTGTGCCGTAGACCATTACCTGGGAGGAAGTATTGATTCGCACCCCGATCTCGGTCCGGTCCCAGATCTTCTTCATAAACGCCTCCTGGTCGGTCTCGATCGGACAGATGACCGCCCCGGTGCCGGTCTGAAGCATGGCCTCGAGGATCGGCGCGGTGTCGCCGCCGATCACACAGGGGACCGCGCGGCCGGTGAGCTGCGAGGTGCGGTTGATGATGCTGCGAAGTGCGGGCAGTTCCACGGCGCGGAACATCTCGGGCGAGAGCAGGGGCGGGGCGGCAGCCGATTCGAAGAACGCGATGTCCAGCCCCCGGCGAAAAATCGCCTCGCAGAACGACACCTGGCCTTCCACCAGGTGCTCCAGGGCCGCGGCCGCAGCAGCCGGCTGATCGACCACTTCGCACAACAACGTCTCGAAACCCAACAGGTTGGCCGCGATCGAAAACGGTCCGCTCAGCGGCACGCGGACGTTTGCAGCGGGGAACCGGCGGGCAAGCCGGGCGGCCACCTCGATTACCATCGGAATCCGGCCCGCCCGGGTCGGATCGAAGGGCCGCAACTCGGCCAGGTCGTGCACCGAGGCGCAGACGGGACTGCCGACGGCCGGGATCCCGACCCCGTATGGTTGCTCGATCACCCCGCCATAGGCTTCCGCTTCCAGGTTGTAGATGTCGATACCCACCACGATCGGCGCGTGAGCGTAGCGCCGGAACGCCTCGGCGTGGGCCTCGAACAACAACTCGGCGTGGCGAGAAACCTCCCAAGGTGTGCGGTCGATCAGGAATGCCGCGTGTTCGTAGACGGAGGGCGAGAAGTCCATCGGGCCGTCTGTTTCCCCTTCCTTTTCTGCTTGCCGCGCTGCTGGCGGTGGTCGTGTCAAGTGTCAGGAGTTGAGACCCACTTCGATATCAAAATCCTTGTCGCGGGCCGGCGCGCGGCTGAAACTGAATTTTTAGAGTCTGACCCCTTTACTTGAAAACCAGCGATCGGGGTGGCTGCGGCAAAGCGAAGCGGTGCCCCAGAGCCTCACAACTGGGGCTTCACTTCGTTCAGCTACGCGCCACCCGAGCCTGCCCCCGATGATGGTATCTGGAATTGTCCTTGGCGCCTTGTGAAGTACGCAACGTTGCTACCTCGGTCAAATGCGGCAATCAACAGAACATTACCGACCCGCATCTCATGGTCGTACCCAGACGTATACCAATAGCCAGAACGAATGAACGCTTCTCCATCCAGCGCCCAAGTTCCATTCTCTCTTAGGAGCACGTTTGTAATCCGTGTTCCTGGCTCGTGTATTTCCGCAGGTTCCCAATTGTGAGCGTTGCACCACGTGAGGAATTCCTCTTCCGTAACTGCAAACGACGCCACAAGAGTGAGTCGGTCAACCCGCGCGTAGTAGTTGATGCTTCTTGCCGTGGACGGCAGGTATTCTCTCACAAGGTAGCGATTGCTGGCCGTTTGATATGATTCGTCCTCCCCCCACACAGGTCCTCGTACGCATTGAGAGTAGTATGCCAAGCCGGCTCCAATCGTCAGAGATGCGGCAAGCAGGAGTAGGACATATCGGTTTCTTGCCGCCCACACGCGTCCTTTGTGTAGCACTTGGCACCTCCTTTGCTCCGCTCGAATCCCTTTGGATTCAGCACCCCGGGGAGCAGCACCACGGGTCGCACCCGCGGATCGACTTCACATATTCGGCCGGACGGACAGCCATTTGTCAAGCCCGTCTTGGCCGTCAACGATGCCGCTGGGCAAGCCGATCATGAACTCCGCGTGCTGGGTGTCCTGTGTTGGCCTCTTCTGCGAAAGACGTCCGATTGGTCTCGCTGCGTGATGTTGCCCATCGCTGACGCCCCCCGATTGACAAGCAATCGCGGTCGTTTGGGGCGTCCCCATCACACCGGCGGAGTGATTTGCCCCGACCTCTTGTGGCGGAGCCACACCGGTTCAAGAACCGGTGCCACCCGCCATGCCTAAGAAAATCCGAAACCTTCACTACCAGTTGGTCTCCACCCACTCAAAACCCGGAATTCCCTTCTTGCAAGGGGGGCGCCAAATCGCTTGACAGGGCCGATCTGACCGTTCAGACTCAAAGCATTGGGTTTCTGGAAGACGTTGTGGGCAAGGTCCCGACAGGCCTGAAAACCCGTGAACACTTACCATCCTCATTCAGCAATCACAGGTGTACCTGTTTACATATCGGCCACGTGAACCGGTGAGGCAGTTTCGACAAGTTTATACTCAGCCTAGCGCGTCAAGATCGGTGCGGGCGCGCTTCAAAACGCCTATCTGTGTCCTCTGGAGAAGTACCATGAATAAGAAAAAAGCCGTCTTGG
>SDBV01004376.1_pt1 | contig 20400 bp, 17 predicted proteins | sample 2277081 | NCBI WGS metagenome assembly SDBV01 (sample SAMN10402039, study PRJNA504765) | marine sediment metagenome | isolation source: marine sediment core GS10_PC15, 223 cmbsf | place: Arctic Ocean: Southern Knipovich Ridge | collected 2010 | reverse complement strand
AACCCCAGGGCGCTCCTCGCGGAGCGGATACGAGGAAGCCAAAGGCTGAATGAGGGAGGCGTACATGTAGGTACGCGACCCGAGCGAAGCCGCCAGCTGACGAAGTAGACGCCCGCGAGGGGCGTCCTGGTGGCGGGACGCGGAATCGAACCGCGGACGCAGGGATTTTCAGTCCCTCGCTCTACCGACTGAGCTATCCCGCCGACAAACATAGCGATTATAGAGTAACCGCCAGTACCTGTAAAATGGGTATTTCCTCTCGCTAAGCACAGCAAACATGCGTGAGAACCGGGTTGCGGTGGCGGCCCTTTTTCCATACAATGCATTACTTGGGTATCATCATACTCTCGGGGGCGTAGTTCAGTCGGTTTAGAACGCCTGCCTGTCACGCAGGAGGTCGCGGGTTCGAGTCCCGTCGCTCCCGCATTAGCACGCCAGATGTGGATGAAGAACGGAATCATGTCTTTATGCAGAGAACAGCAACAACGTTGCCGTTCTCTGCATTTATACGACCGAAAACTCTCTTTTGAGTCCCTGCTTTTCGACCAGGCTTTTGCATCTTCTTCATCTTTTAACTATGAGAATCACGGCCCCTAAAACAATCCCGCCAATAACACCAATGGCAACATTTCCGGACACCCCTCCAATTACTGTACCGAGCGCTCCTCCAATCAGCAGAGGGTGCAAAATTACTAGCAGTACACCCGCTATTGCGAGTAGTCTTTTCAGGGAATATCGCTTTTTATTTTCAGCTCCTATATCCATTTTCATGATAGATCAAGAGTTCATCACGCATGTGGATTCGGGATAGTGATGGTCCCGGAACCTATCAAGGACGTGAGTGTCAACACGGCCGCGATAATAACCACGACTATGATCACCGTCTTTATCGATCTAGTCATTCTTTCACCTCCATGTTTTACTGCTTCATCGATCTACTCGTAAGCCAGTGCCTGTCTGATGGTCAATCGGGCTGCTGCTTGGGCCGGGGAGAAGGCGGCTACTGCCGAGCCCGCGATGGTGATGCCCAGCCAAATCAACATAGCCGTCGGTGAGACGACAAAATCCACCGGGGCGTTGATCAGGACCGAGCCGGTGACGTTCCCGGCCGCGAGGCCAAGGGGGATGGATATGGCAACGGCAATAATCCAGCTGAGCACCCCAACGATCAGCCCCTCGACGATGACGATTTTAAGGATAGCTTGTGACTTGGCCCCGATTGCCTGCATCACCGCGAACTCGCGGCGGCGCTCCAGAACATTCATGCTCATCGTCGAGGCCAACCCCAGCCCGCCGACGACGGCCGACAGTATGGACATGATCATCAGGAGAAAGATCGTGATCTGGATGTGGTCGGCCAACACTTTGCGCTTGACCGCCATGCTCATGGTAAACATGACATCAAACTTGCCGTCCGCCAGGACCCGTTCCAACCGCCGGCCGGTCGCCTGCTGGTCGCTTATCGTATGGCCGGCGGTAACAACCTTGATCTCCCGCGCCTGTCCCCGGCTGCCGGTCACCTTCATAAAGTAATCGTCCGGAACGTAGATTGCCGGCAGGGAGCCGATTTCGCGCACCAAGCCCACAACCCTCCAAGAACGGCGCCGCCCTTCTATGTTGAGCGTGACGGTCTTGCCTACCCGCAGCCGGGGTTCGACGCCGAGTGCACCCGGGGTGGCGACTAAAGCATTGGTGTCGCCGGGCCGGAGCTGTCGCCCCTCAACTACCGGAAAACGGGCCAGATCGGTTTCGCTTGGCGGAGCCAAAATGTTAAAACGGTCGCCTTCCGTACCATCCGCGCGCACGAGCGCCGCGGTGGCTTGCCCCCAGCTTTCCACGCGGGTAACGCCGGTAACGCGAGACAGCCGACGCTCGATGAGTTCGCGATCGTAGGGACGCTTGAAGCGCACTTCTATGTCATATCGCTGGTCGCCGAAGGCGGAATCAATAGTCGAATCCCAGGCAGCCGCTATATTCATGGCCGCCATGAAAACAGCGCCGCCGGCTGCCAGCGTTCCGAGCGTCAGGGCCAGTCGCCCGCGACGCCTGAATGTGTTCCTGATCGCCAGCAGGAGCGGGCGGTTTCGCGATCGGAACCGCCCGAAGCGGCCCCCATAATCTTGCGGCTTTGAGCCCCGGTCTGCTAAGCCATAGTCGCCGATTGCCTCCCGTACCGTGAGACGACTCCCGCGGTAGACCGGGTAAACCGCGGCCAAGAGCGGGATCAGCAATCCAACCATGATTTGGACGGCGAGAACCCACAACGGCACTTGCCCACTCAATAGATCGAAGTTGAAAATGGTAGTGGTAGAGCGGGCGAATGCCCGGCCCGCCCACAAGCCGAGCGGAACGCTAAAGCTGAGCGCAGCCAGGCCGAGAACCAAAACACCACCCAAGTAGAGGCGGGTGATTCGGCCGGAGCCTGCGCCGATCGCTTTCATAACTCCGATCTGGCGTATCTGCCGGGACAGAAGCGCTGAGATCATGTTGGCGGTTAGGATTGCCCCTAAAACCACGGTCAACAATCCGAAGGCCCCAAGCAGCACCATCATGGTTAGCATTGGGTCGTTGTTCGGGTGCTCACCCGGCTTGGGGATCTCAATTCGGGAAACTTCGTATCCGCGGGCCTGCAGCCAACGCTTGGTCCGGTAGGCGACTTGGCGCACGTGTTTTTCGCTCATGGGATCAGTGGCAGCCACAATCTTGAGCTCATTAAAGCCCGGCGCTTGGCCAAGCTTGCTAAGCGTGTCCTGGGTGATATATCCGTAAGCAATGCCGTCCATCCAACCCGGCGGCAAACCGGGAGCGTGAGTAACCCCCGTGATCTTTAATGACCGCTGACGGCCTCCGCCCACCCGTACAGTAACCCGGTCTCCGATATCCTTGTCCACGATCGGCAAGGCTGAGCGCTCGATTAAGATAGTTCCGTCGTCCGGTGGCCACGCGCCCCTCTGTCGTTCGACCTTATCCAGGCGAATGTCGGCATAGTCTTGCAGAACAAAAAGGAATATGGGGCGCCATGTATCTTTCTTGACCCTGACCCGCCCAACGACCTTGCTCCTGGCCTCAGCCGAGCGTATTGACGATAAACCCTCCACGGACTGGATCAGACTGTCATCTACGTTGCGAGTTACTAGAGTCGCCGAGGCGGGATTCGTGTTCAGATAATTGGCATTAAGATCCCTGGCCAAAATCGCGAAGCTGCTCAAGGTAAAGCCGATAGAAAAGACGCCAAGTGCTATAGCCGCTACGACCAAGAAAGTGCGCGTCCTGTCTATCCACAAGTCGCGCGCTATCTTGCGCCAGCTCGGGCTAAGCATTGTCGACTTTCCGGCTAACAATTTCCCCGTCGGCCAAGGTAACGGTACGCGTTACCCAGCTGGAAATATCGCGCTCGTGGGTAACCATGAGCACCGTCTTGCCTTTGCCGGCCAATTCCTTAAAAAGCTGGATGACTGAATCAGCAGTCTGTGAATCGAGGTTTCCCGTCGGCTCATCGGCGGTGATAATAGGTGGGTCGTTGGCCAACGCCCGGGCAATGGCGGCCCTTTGTTGCTGTCCGCCTGAGAGTGCGGTCGGCAACTTGTAAGCCTGGTCGGCCACGCCGACCTGTTCCAATAAAGCCTGCGCCCGTTTCTCTCGTTCTCGCGGTTTAAATACACGACAGAAATCCATCGGCAACATAACGTTTTCGACCACCGTCAAAGTCGGTAATAATTGAAAGAATTGAAATACAACCCCAACGTTCAGCCCGCGCCAGCTAATCACGTCATTTGGTTTTAATGAGTGAATGGGTGTCTCTTGGACAAATATCTCCCCCGATGTCGGAGTATCGATCCCGGCCACAAGATTGAGCAAGGTGGATTTGCCGCTGCCTGACTTTCCGACTACGGCCACAAAGTCTCCCTTGTTTACCTGAAGGTCGATCTCTCTAAGAGCAGTCAATCGACCTGAGCCAACATCGAATGTCTTGGTGACGCGGCGGAGATCAATCACGCTTGATTCTGGTCTCAGGCCTGCTGATGCCTGTGATCTGTCCTCGCCGGGCAATATGTTCGCGAACATGGACCCGCCTCCCTTGAACAGGTTTGTTGCTCCTGTTTCCAATCTAGCGGGGACCGGAGCGGTTCACATCGGGCCATGGTCCAATCTTTTCAAACCAAAAGTCCAATCTTCTTGTTGGACCAGAGTCGTACCGGAGGTTGTAGTGCCGGGGTGATTAGATTTGTACCAGGCCTTGTTTGACGGCCTTGACCACGGCGGTGGTACGGTCCGTCACCTGAAATTTATGCAAGATGCTGCCCACATGAGCTTTGACCGTCTTTTCGGTGATGTGAAGAGAGTCGGCGATCTCTTTGTTCCTTTGACCTTCCGAGATCAGCTGAAGGACTTCCCGCTCACGAGGCGAAAGCTTGCCGGGAGTGCGGATGGATGAACTCTCAGTCCGTTCCAGCAGATATTTGACCGCGACCGGATCGAGGGGTGCCTCCCCTCGGGCTGCGGCTCGGATTGCCTTCAATATCTCCGGTGCCGACGCCCCTTTTAGCATATATCCTATCGCCCCCGCCTCTATTGCGGCGTTTACCTCAGTCTCCTCGGCAAAGGTAGAAAAGACGATAATCTTGGTAGCAGGTAGGATTGCTCGAAGATGCCGGATAGTGGCCAGACCACCCATGCCCGCCATCTTCAGGTCGACCAGGGCCACATCTGGCTTGACCTCAGGCAACAGACGAATGGCTTCCTCTCCCGATCCGGCTTCCGCCGTCACCTCCATGTCCTGTTCTTCCTGAATAAAAAAGGCCAGTCCCTGGCGGACGGCCGGGTGGTCATCTATGAGCGCAATTTTTAATTTAGGCTCCGCCAAAACGTATCCCCTAGCCGGCGACTTTATGGACGCCGATCGGTATCTTGATCGCCACCATCGTACCTCGGCCCGGATGACTTTCTATCCGGCAACTGCCTCCAAGCGCCGCTGCCCGGCGGCGCATACCGCTCAGCCCATGACCGGCATGTTCGACCTGCGGATCAAAGCCATGACCGTTATCGATCAGAATCAGGTCGACGGAATCGTCCACAAAGCTTAAATCGACACTTATCCGGTCCGCTTGGGCGTGCCGGCGAATATTTCCCAGCGCCTCCTGAAAAATCAACCACAAACTGCGTTTGACCTGCTTTGTCAGACGAGTGCGAACGCCTGCCCCTGTAAGGGTGACTGCAATATTTGTTTCGGCGACAAGTTGCTCCAGCTCGTTCCCGACAGCATCGGGCAATGAGCTGACTTCGAGAGGCTCGGGGAGTTTCTCCCAAACCGACCGTCGCGCCTCCTCCAAACTTTGACCGGCGGTTTCCAGAGCCTTGTCAAGAAGCTTCTTAGCCTGCGTGGGGCGAGAGCCCGTCAAGACCTTGACCGCCTCAAGTTGGTAGATAAGAGTGGCAAGCTGCTGTGCCAGGCCGTCGTGCATATCCTGGGCCAAGCGGTTCCGCTCGTCGATAACACCGTTCTGTCGCTGCTGACTAAAAAGTTGGGTGTTATCGACGGCTAAGGCCACAGCCTGCGCTATCCCCACTGCCAAATCAACTTGATGAGGGTGGAACCTGACCCGCCTATCAAGGGATACCACCGCCGCGAATCCTAGCAGCCTACCCCTGATGTTCATGGGAAGGATAAGCAAAGACTTGATGTCAAAATCAGGCGGACGTAATTCGGGCGGAAAAGGCCAGTGCTTGTGAGCGTCTTCAATGATCAGGGGCTTGCCGGACGCGACCATATCCTTTATTGGGCCGCTGTCGAGAGGTAGGACCGTCTCCTGGCTATGTTGAGCTTTGCCGACCATTGTACAGCGGTTGCCTTCTTCATTAACCAAGAAAACACCGCAATCGTCCAGACCGACGGCTGCGGCAATATTGCCGGCGGCGTTGTCTAGGACTTCATCGAGAACAAGGCTGGAATTGGCATCCAGGATAGTCTTGAGTAATAGAGCTGTTTCCGGGGTGCTCATGATGACCCCCGCTTTTCCGGCGGGCGCCGGACTGCTTTTTCCAATAGTTGCAGCAATTGCCCTTGTTCCGGCGGAGTCAATCCGCTCAAAAGGTAATCGCAGATTTTCAAGTGGCCGTCGAGCATTTTTTGGTAAGCCGTCAAGCCTTTGGCTGTCAACTCAAGTCGGATTATCCTCCGGTCTTCTTCGAACCGAAGCCGTTGGGCCAATTTTTTCTTGACTAGTTTATTGACGACAATGCTCGTATTGCTCGCCGAGAGCCCTAGATGTGTCGCTATCTCCCGCTGAATCTTGCCCGGATTTTGACCTAGAAAGTAGACGATATTCAATTCTTGTAGGCTGACTTCGGTCAACAAGCCTAACGCCTCGGCCGGGCCGGCATGCATCATGGCGTGCATCAACTGATCAAAATAATAGTTGAGCTTTACACTGTTACTATCCATAACTATTCAAACATTAAATTGTTTGCTTATTAAAGTCAATCGATGTGAGGAGCGTTTTGTTCAGAATGTTGCTCAAGCTTGTTTGGCTAGCAAGCTCTTGTGGTAATCATAACTGACACCACCTTTTGGTGGTATTATTTTGGAGTGTCCAAATCTTCAAACAATAGAGTGGGATACAATTGAGTGAGCCTGATAGCGAAGGTGTTCCCTCCGGTATTGATATTAACGCTATTAGAGCGGCCTTTGACACCGCTGCCCTCACAATAATAGTTCTCTCGTCTGATCATAAGATTCTGGAATTCAACCAAGAAGCCGAGCGACTCTACGGGCAAAAACGCGAGCAAGTTCTTGGGAAGAATTATCTTGAATTATTTCTCGCCCACGAGGTCCGGGGTCAAGTTGCCGCGGATATCGATAAAGTGCTCGCCGGCAAATCGACTCGCGGGTTTGAGAACAGAGTTAAAACCAGGAACAATGGAGAGCGTCTTCTATCCTGGTCTGTCAGCAGACTTCTTGATGACTTCGGCCGACCTACAAGCGTGGTGGCCATTGGGCATGACATCACCGAGCGCCAAGAGGCTGAAGCTGCTTTGCGCGAAAGCCACAGACTTCTGCACGCCATTACCGAGGGCACCTCTGACGTTATCTACGTAAAGGACACGGAACATCGATATTTATTGGCAAACACAGTCACCACGCAAGCGCTGGGCCTTAAACCTGAGGACATTATCGGCCGGAACGAATGGGAGATTTTACCGGAAGATTTGGCCTCGACTATTGCTGAGACCGACAAGCGAATAATGAACAGCGGTCAACTGAACGTACTGGAAGAAGAAGTCGCGGGACGCATTTGGTCGGTCAAGAAATGGCCGCTTCGGGATGATGAGGGAAAGATCATAGGAATAGTAGGCATCTCTCGCGATATTACGGACAATAAAAGAAGGCAGGCCTTCAGCAATGGCCTTAATCGGATTTCTGCGTCAATAAGTTCAACGCTTGATTTTGATGAAATTATCCAAAGAGCGATCAGGGAAGCAGCTCAATCTATAGGCTGCGAATCAGGCGCACTCATTCTTTACGAGGACAATTCTTGGCTCATCGAGTATCTCTACAAGCTAGACGAAGCGAAGATTGGAACTCGGTTAAGCAACGAGAAAGCCAAACACCTGGCCCTGGTCGCGAAGACCAAGAAAATGCTGGCTGTCGCTGATTGCCGCATCGACAAGCGAGTTGATCAAGGACTGATGAAGGAGCTGGGAATCGGCTCATTTCTAGCGATTCCGCTGATAATAAGAGGCTCGGTTATCGGTGTTCTAGCTTTTCATTATCTTTCGGCAACCGGTGGTTTCGATGATGCCCAAATTGATTTTGCCGGCCAAGTTGGGTCATCTGTCTCGCTGGCCGTTGAAAACGCTCGTCTCTATTCAGAACAAAGAAGTATCGCCGATACGCTGCAGGAAACATTGCTTACTGCCCCGGAAGAAATAAGGGGTCTTGATTTTGGCCACTTGTATCGCGCGGCCACAGAGATTGCCAAAGTAGGGGGAGACTTTTTTGATCTCTTTGAACTCAAAGAAAATAAGATCGGCATACTTGTTGGCGATGTTTCCGGAAAGGGCCTCGAGGCCGCCAAGGTTACTTCAATGATAAAAAACACCATTCACGCTCACGCTCACGAGGAAGATTCACCGGCGCAAATCTTGGAAAAGACAAATAGGTCGGCATGCCGGACAATCCCACCCGGCTCATTCGCAACAGTTTTTTTAGGTATCTTAGAGATGACAACCGGAATGCTTACGTATTGTAACGCCGGCCACCCTCCGGCGATCGTTCGACGGAAAGCGGATGTAGACCGCTATTCATTCTTGACCACCGGTAATGGCCCGATTGGAGCACTTGAAGGGTTTGTTTACACTGATGGTCAGATAAGGCTTGAGGCTGGCGATCTCCTTTTTACATATACGGATGGACTGATAGAGGCTAGAAATGGTGCTCGCTTCTACGGCGAAAAAAGGCTCCAACAAGCGATCGAAGAGTCAGTTTCGATACCCACGTCTGAGCTTCCCCGGGCGATCTTTGATCGAGTTCTCTTATTCACCGACGGAAGACTCGTCGATGATGTCGCGATTTTATCTGTGTCACTTGATGGTAGGCGTAAACCATAGAGCGGATTAGCAGAAATACTTCACCGTCGAAAGCTTTGAGGGCATCGGGTTATCTCTCGTTATCGTCTTGGCCTTGGGCGTGACCGGTTGCGACAGCCGGCCCCCGCAGGTCGATATGGTCTCCAAAAGCGTCTATTACGTTTCGCCAAGAGGCGCCGACGGAAATAGCGGTCGAAGCCGCCAAGAGGCCTGGAAGACACTGAAGCATGCTTTCAATGTCATGAAAACCGGCGGGGAACTCCGCGTCCTTCCCGGGACTTATCGCGAGAGCATTGAAGTCGTGGGTGCTGGAACCGCCGGTGGGCTGACCGTCATCGGCACCGGAGGCCGACCGGTGCTGGATGGGGGCCGGAAACTGAGGCTGGGATTTTGGTTCACTGATTCCAGGAATATCACGGTCGAAAACTTCGAGATCCGTGGTTTCACCGATATCGGTATCGGCGCCGAGTCCTCTGAGGAAATCGTCTTTCAAGATCTCCGCGTCCATGACAACGGCTTCGACACCCAGTTGACGGACTGGGAGATCGAAGGATACGGGATCCAACTCGATGTCGTCGACGGCTACCTTGTTGAGGACAATGAGGTCTTCCGGAACGGCCCCAAACCCAAGCGCTTCCCCGACAAGATCCTGGGTACCGGCATCGATACGTTCGGCAGCTCCAATGGGACTATTCGCGGCAACAAGTCATACGAGAACATCGGCGGCGGCATCCTAGTGGAAGACAGCATCGATATCGTGGTCGAGAAGAACGAAGTGTATGCCAACGACCTCGACGCCACCCGTGACGACTGGTGGGACGGCGGTCTGTGGCTCGACGGCGGACGCGACGTGATCGTGCGCGACAACATCTTCCGGGACAACCTCGGCCCGGGCATACTCATCAGCGACGAGGACAAGCAGGATCCCCGCGGATATGTAATCGAACGGAACATCAGTTCCAACAACATTTTCGGAATCTACATATGGAACTTCGGCACTAATGATTGGCCGGCCGCCGACGTCATTAAAAAATCCGGCAATACGTTCGATGACAATCAAGCCGGGGACATCGTCATTCATGCCTGGGATTACGATCCCAAGACCATGGACCCTTAAAATGAAAGCGACCAGGCTCGGAGATCGCTTTCTTGTATCTATTTAATGGTCGCGCTCTAGAGGTCCGGCCCAGTCTCGTTCCTAGGCGCCGCGCATCCGCTGCTGGAACTTAATGGCCACCTGATGGCCGTGCTCGTTCTTGGCCAGGGCCTCGAAGAAGAGATTCGTCAACTCGTCCCCTTCATTCTTGGCCCGCTCGGCCGCCTCGTTATAGATATTGGTCGCCTCTACTTCCAGGGCCAGGGCCCGGTCGTAATCGGCGATCGCCGCCGCGCTCAACGTACCACTCGGACGTTCATACTCGGAATCAGCCACTATATAGTCGCTGACCACCCCGCAGAGCGGGCAAGCGTCAGGCTTATGGTCCTCTGTAATCTTCTTGCCGCAAACAACACAACGCCAACTCATATCATCACCTCATTCAGCCGCTAGGAACGCGGCCTAAAGCTCCGTTCGCGGCGTTATCCTCCGTCTTGGCTCGGTCGTGTACTTAATGTACACTTCCCTCACCTCGTCGTTCGTCTGCCTTGCGCCCGGAGCTTTAGGCCGCGTTCTCCAACTTTGACCGGCCACCGAACTTTTGGGCCGATTTTCTGCCACTTTCATCAACTTTCCGACAGGAAAACCGCTTATTCGACCCGGACGAAGGCCTCTTTGCTTGCTTGGCATATCGGGCAAATGTCCGGAGCCTCGTTCTCGACCGTATTGCCGCAGACCTGGCAAACATAGTAGGCACCGACCCCGCCATCTTTGTCGTCGAGCGCCTTCTTGTAAAGGTCGGCGTGAATCTTCTCGATGGCATTAGCGCCCGCAAAAGTCATCACAGCCTGCTGATCGCCTTCGGCCTTGGCCTCCTCGATGAAGCCCGGATACATACTGGTGTACTCGAAAGTCTCACCCTCTATCGCGTCCTTGAGATTGTCCTCTGTGGAGCCGATCTGTCCCAGTACCCGTAGGTGGTTGAGCGCGTGGACCGTTTCCGCCTCGGCCGCCGCCCGGAAAAGCCTGGCGACTCCCGCAAAACCTTCCTCGTCGGCTTTACGGGCGAAAGCCGTGTACTTCCGGTTCGCCTGGGATTCCCCGGCGAACGCCACCAGCAGATTGTCTCGTGTACTCATTCGTCCTCCTTCTCTCGACAGCTTCTACAGTCACCAAATAGATCAAACCGTTGTCCATGTATTCTAAGTCCCGTCTCTTCCTCGAACTCCAGACGGTCCAGTTCCGGCCAGTCGATCTTGACGTCCCATATCTTTCGACAGCCGGCACACGTGAAATGGGCATGGACCGAGACATCTCCGTCGTAGTGCGCCGGCCCGTCGGGCCCGGGCAATTCAAGGGCCTTCCCTTGGTCGCGTAGCCACCCGAGAGTCCGATAGACAGTGCTCAAGCTGACCCCCGGCAGTTGCTCCCTGACGCCCTCATGGACCTGTTTAGCGGTCGGATGCGTTTTCTGTCCGCGGAGATAGTCCAATATCAGCGACCGTTGTGTCGTTTGCCGTGCGCCCATCTCCTCACCCCCACTTAGGTTAGAACCTTAATAGGAATCATTCCCAAATGCAAATAGTTTCTAACAAACTATTTTAGAACGGCAAGCTCCTGGACGACATCGAGGAGAAGAGCCGCCGTCCAGGAGAAGTTCTCTGAGCCATAGCCCCGTCCCTCATGGGGATCGAAGTATTCATGGAAACCAAAGCGTCGCACAAGTTCGACGATGTCATATCGGACGCTCTCCGCCTTGTCCTCGAATCCATAAGCGGCCAACGCGTGGGCGAGCATCCAATTCATATTGATCCAGATGGGGCCTCGCCAGTAATTGTCCGGCGAAAAAGCCGCTCCCTGCATATTGTAGTTAGGGACGGAGAAACAGTTGGCATGGTGCATGGGGCAGAAGCTGGCCGATTCTAGATAAGAGTAAAGGCGGCGTGCCTGCTCGCCGGTGGCCGCTCCACCGTAGAGCGGACTGAAGCCGGCTGCCGTATCTACCTCGATAAGCTTGTTGCTTCTTAGATCGAAATCGTCAAAGAAACCGTGGCCCTCATGCCACAGCTTCTCCCTCACCGCCCTTTTCGTTCGTTCTGCCCATTCCTCAACCTCAACTATAGGCTCACCTATTATTCGTCCGATCTCCGCCAGGTCGGTGTTGGACTTAGTCAAGACCGCGTTGACCAGCGCGTCTTGGACCAGGAACGGACATTCGGAGAAGATCGACGCCTCATCGTAATCGTGTCGCTTGAAAAGCTCCAGAAGATATATATACCGATCGTAATCTTCGTCACTAGGCCGCTCTGCGACACCGACGCCTTTGTTCAGATCTTGCCGCGTGTAATCGGGTGCGCCGGCCGGATCGATCAACGACAGCGGTCCGTCCCAGGTCGGGGAGTTATCGAGACCCGACTCCCACGGATGCCTGATATATACAAGCCCCTCGCCAAAGGGGTCTCGCTCGGTATAGAAAAAGCGATGGGAAGCCAGAAGCTTGGGATAGAGCTCCCGGAGCCACACCAACGCCCGGTCTTTGTCTTCGGCCCGTCGATAGACACAAAGAGCGGCCGTCGCGTGGACCGGCGGCTGCGTAATCCCGGAGGTGCGGGCGGCAGTGGGAGCGGCCTCGGCGCGTCCGGTATCCCAGAAATCCGGACCCGGAAAGTAACCCTGTTCAGCGTCATCGTTGAAGACAATATGCGGGACCATCCCGTTGGCCCACTGGGCCTCGAAGAGCACAGTCAGTTCGCCTTCCGCCCGCACCTCGTCGAATGTCGAGTAGCCAATGGCGATGAAAGCCGTGTCCCAGCTCCACTGGTGAGGATAGAGTCGCGGAGAGGGCTTCGTAAAGTCGCCGACCTGATTTCCGCGCAGCACGGCACGGGCGGATTCGACCAGCCTATCGATGTCACCACTTTGCTCACTTGCGGAAGACGGAGCCGGATCCCGTGGTTCTTGCTTCAGTGCCATAATGAATCAATTATATACGGTTATCGGGGTCGGCCGACAGAACCGCTTTTATCTACCAGCATCAGGGACAATATGATATCCTTCACCGTTAGATGCGTGAAGAATTAGCCATAATCTTAAACCTCTTTATCATGTTTGCCGCCGCGAAGATCTTTGCGGAGATATTCACGCGCATCAAACAGCCGGTGGTCATCGGCGAGCTCCTGGCGGGCGCGGTCATCGGCGCCCATGGGCTCAACTGGGTCATCGAAAAGATCGTCGTCGACGGCCACACCGTCAACATCGGCAGCATCAATAATGCCCTCGCTGAACTTGGGGTCATCATCCTGCTCTTCCTGGTCGGACTGGACACGAAGATGAGCGAGATGGTAGAGGTAGGGCGACCGGCCATCTTGGTGGGGCTCTTCGGCGTGATCGTTCCCCTGGGAATGGGATATGCCCTGTTCACGGCCTTCAATTACGACACGATCCGAGCCCTCTTCATGGGCACCGCTATGGTGGCGACGAGCGTCGGTATCACGGCCCGGGTCTTGGGAGACATGGGCCTTATCAAGCACAGGGTGAGCCGGATAATCCTGGGGGCCGCCATCCTCGACGATATCCTTGGGCTACTCGTCCTGGCAATGGTCTCGAGTCTCGCCAAAGGCGCATTCAACTACATCGAGTTCGCTGTACTGCTGGCGGAGGCGATCCTCTTCGTCCTCTTCCTCACGGCCATCGGTCCGCGCTTGGTTGGGAACCATATCCACAAGCTCTTCGACCGCCTCCACGTCCAGGATGCCCCGTTCGCCTTCGGCATCATTCTCGTCCTCGGCCTTTCTGTCATGGCCGAATTTATCGGGTTGGCGGCCATCATCGGGGCCTTCCTGGCCGGGATCGTGCTCTCTGAAGCGAAAGATTCCTTTGATTTAGAAGAGAAGTTCAAGCCGCTCGGCGGTCTGCTCATCCCCTTCTTCTTCGTGGTCATGGGCACCAAGTTCGATATCGGCGCTCTCCTCAACCCGAAGATATTGACGTTGCTGGCCCTGACCGTCGCCGTCGCCGTCGCCGGCAAGATGATCGGGGCGGCTCTCGGGGCGGCCCAGTTGGGCCTGAAGACCGCCTTGCAGACGGGTATCGGCATGGTCCCGCGGGGCGAAGTCGGGATCGTCGTCGGCACCATCGGACTCTCACTCGGCGTCATCGGGCAAGAGCTCTACGGTATCGTGCTCGGAATGTCCATCTTAACGACGGTGATCGTCCCGCCCTTGCTCGCCTTGGCCTTCCGCTCGGATATGGCCGAGCCGGAATCGGCCGCAGCCGAAGAACCGGTTTAGTTTCCTTTACGCCGGCAACGGAATATATCTTTCTGTATGCTGCCGCCGGTGTTGACCCGAAAGAAAGAACTGGCTCCGTATGAGGATATCGTCGATGCTCATCTGATCGGCCGCATCCAAGACCTCGCGGAGACGCTCAGGGGTGTCCGCGTACTGGAGATCAATTCAACCTCTTCCGGCGGGGGAGTCGCCGAACTCCTCAGTTCGACCGTGCCTTTAATGAACGCCCTGGGCGTGACGACCGACTGGCAAGTAGTCACGCGCGACAACCACTTCTTCGAGATTACCAAGGGTTTTCATAATGCCCTTCAAGGGATGAACAACAGCATCTCCACCAAGGACATGGATACATATCTCGAGCACAATCGGCACTTCGCCGAGAAGCTCGAGGGCGACTATGACTTCATCATCGTCAACGACCCGCAGCCGGCGGCGATGCTCCATTTCGCCACCCATCGGCGGAGCAGGTGGATCTGGCGCTGTCATATAGACACATCCGATCCGAATCCGGCCGTCTGGTCCTTCCTTCAACCGTATGTCCAAGACTATGACGCCGCGATCTTCACGATGCCGGGGTTCGTCCCACCGCGCCTACGGCTTAAGCGGATCGAATTCATCCCGCCGGCCATAGATCCCCTAAGTCCCAAGAACTGGCCGCTCCCCAAGGGTCTATGTAAACAGACCCTGATCGGGTTCGGGATAGATCCTTGCCGGCCTCTCATCAGCCAAGTGGCGCGCTTCGATCCCTGGAAAGACCCGATGGGGGTCATCTCGGTCTATCGCGAAGTAAAGAAATCTATCCCCGGACTGCAGTTGGCGATGATCGGCTCGATGGCCAGGGACGATCCGGAAGCTTGGCACATCTACAACCAGGTCGCCAAAGAGGCCAACACCGACGACGACCTCTTCATGTTCACCAACCTTGACGGAGTCGGCCATCTTGAAGTCAATGCGCTCCAAAGGTCGAGCCAGGTCATCGTCCAAAAGTCTATCCGCGAAGGATTCGGCTTGGCGGTCAGCGAAGGACTTTGGAAGAATATCGCGGTCGTTGGCGGCGATACCGGCGGGATCCCCTTGCAGATGGCCAACGGGGTTGGCGGCTTTCTGGTCGAGAACACGCATGACTGTGTCAGCCGGGTCAAGTACCTGCTGGAGAATGAGGAGGAGGCTCGGGAGATGGCCATGCACGGACACGACCGGGTCAGGGAGCACTTCCTCATCCCCCGATACCTGGCGGACACGCTACGCCTGCTGAAATCGATGCTATATGAAGAGCTAAGCGACGTCGCCGCCTGAATCGACTAGAATAGTGGCGTGACAACCAAGGAAGTGCCCGGCTACGATCGGGAGAAAGCGAAACGATACGCCAACCAGCGCTATCTTCTAACTGGACTGACCTCCCTTTACTGGTTCGCTTTTCTTCTCCTCTTCCTGATGACGGGAGCTTCAGCCGCCCTCAAAGAGGCGGCTTTCGGTGTCGCCGGAGCCGGCTCCGGCGGACAGGCCCTCTACCTAGTCGGCTTCATCCTTATAACTTCCGTCGCCCTACTGCCCTTGGGGTATTATCAAGGGTATGTGGTCGAACACCGCTTCGAACTCTCCAACGAAACGATCGGTGGCTGGCTCTCGGACGAGGTCAAGACAACGGCGCTTTCCGCGGTCATCTTTGTCCCCCTAGGTTTGGGAGCATACTACCTGTTGGCCCAAGCGGGGCCATATTGGTGGGTATACGGCGCGGTGCTGTGGACCGCATTTACTTTCATCTTGGCTTATCTGGCGCCGGTCGTCATCATGCCTCTCTTTAATAAATTCGAGCCGGTTGAGGAGGAGACGCTCAAGAATGACGTTCTCGCTCTGGCCGGCAAGGCCCGGGTGGGCGTCTCCAAGGTCCTCAAGGCGGACATGTCCCGACGGACGAAGAAGGCCAACGCCTTCTTCGCCGGCGTCGGCCACACCCGCCGGATCGTGCTCGGCGACACCCTACTCGACTACTTCGAGGATGATGAGGTCTTGACCGTGGTCGGCCATGAGATGGGCCACTGGCGATTGGGGCACATGACGAAGAACATGTTTTTGGGAGTGGTAACGACCTTAATCGGATTCTTCTTCGCCAACCTCGCTCTGCAAACGCTCTCCGGGCCGATGGACCTGAATGGAGTGGCCGACATTGCCGGATTGCCCCTGATCATCCTGACCTTTATCGTTCTAGGAATAGCTGCCATGCCGTTGATGAACGGCATATCGAGACGCTTCGAACGCCAGGCCGACACTTTCGAGCTGAAGCTCGTCGGTAAACCGGCCGCCGCCATCAGCACCTTCGAAAAGTTGGCCGCCCAGAACTTGGCAGACCCTGACCCGCATCCCCTCATCGAGTTCTGGCTCTTCAGCCACCCCTCGATCAAGAGCCGGATCGCTATGGCCCGGACTTATTTGGCCGACGAGTCGTAGGCGCGGAAACGTTCGCGGTATTCGGGAACGCTGATCATCGGCGACCGCCGGTGATCGAAGACCTCTTGTGACTCCAAGTGGAAGCTCTCATCGCTGCGCTTGATGAGGTTCATCTGCCGGTTGATCGTCTGCATAATGCGGACCTGATGGCGAGATTGGAGCGATTCGATGACGGCATGGATGATGGCGAACGACATCTTGCTCAGACCCTCGAGGCTCTGATTCCGATGAATCCGTTTCTTGAGGTCGACCTGGCCGATGACGGGTAAGCCAAACTTATGCAGTATATCGATGAGCAGACCGATCTCCACACCGTATCCGGAATAGAACGCGATCTGCTCGAGAAGCGTACGGCGCCCGGCGTATTCTCCGGAGAGCGGTTGCACCAGACCCGATAGGGCCGGGAAAAAAAGGTTGATGAGCGGGCGGGCCGTCAACTCCGTCACCCGTCCCCCGCCTGTCTTCAATATCCGGCCGCCCTCGACCTTCAAGGGGCGATGATAGAACCCCTTAACATACTGAAGCTGGGGATGGCGGAGAATCGGCCCGATGACCCCGTAAACGAATTGCGGGTGAATGTTCTTGATGTCCGTGTCTATCCAGGCGACGATATCTCCTTTGAGGACATAAAGGCTCTTCCAGAGCGCATCGCCCTTACCGTGATAAGAGCCTTGAGACGGGAGTATCTCGGGGTGCTGATAGACCGGGATGCCCGCGGCTCGCGCGATCTCGGCCGTCCGATCGGTCGAACCGCTGTCTATCAGGACGATCTCGTCGAGAAGAGGTTGATCCTCCATCAGCTCTGTCTTCATCATATTGATGATCTCGCCGACGGTCTCCTCCTCGTTGAGCGTCGGCAAACCAAGACTGATAGTCAGACCCTGGCGCCGTTTCAATTCAACCAGCTCATCGACGCGGGCGAATTCCTCGCTATCAAAGGTATTCTCCGCAAACCATTTGTCGACAAAGCCGGGAAGATTTTCAGCGGTAGTTTCGGCCGTTTGGAACTCTTCGAGCCGGTAAGGCTCGAAGACCAGGACGGGGTCCGGCCTCCGGCTCTTGACGACGAGCACCGTGGCCTCGGTGCCCCCGGCAACCAGCTCCGGTATCTCGCCGAGGTCGGCCCGACCGATCGAGGCGATTGAAGCGCCCAGGATGACGAAGTCGAACTCCTCAGCCCTCTCCAGGATGGTGGCGGCGACATCCGTCGAAGTGACAGAGATATGTTGGGCCGCCTGAGCGTTATCAGACGCCGGTGGCACGGGCGCCTGGCTCCCGTCGGCACTCAGCGCCACTGCTTTCGAACCATCGGCGATGTGTAGCACGGTCATCTTCGCGTTAAAACGCCGGCAGACCGCTCCGGCTATATCGAGAGCCAGGGTGGCGTTGACACCCGCCCTCATCGGCACCAGAACATTGTGGTGTTTGCGAAGGCGGCCGGGGCGAATAACAGCGGCATCCCGTTGACTCGCGGCTACGACCTGTTCCAGCCAGGCCCCCGGACGCCGCCGGTCCTTAACCATGTCCCAACCGAAGACGATAAGATCGCAATCCTGCTCTTGAGCGGCGTTGATTATCTCCGGCGTCGTCTCCCGCCCAACCTTGACGACCGAACGGACATTGATATCCTGGACCGGCTCTGAAGCCGTCAACCGCTTGATCAAACGCCGCTGCCGATAAGCCCGCATCGTTCCGTAGCTCATAGGTCGACCTTCGGGTACTTTGACCACACCCAAAGCAACGACCTCGCCGCCATGCGCGCCAATCAATGAAGAAGCGATCTCAAGAACAGGGACCGTGGCCGTATTCTTGGTAACCGGCATCAGTATTCGATAAGGCCGCTCCGACAAGCCCCCACTCCCCTTTCGCTTGAAACCGTTTGATGAAGGCAGCTTGTGGTAAAAGAAGTAACTAGTTAGTGTCCGCCTGTTATTAATTATAGCAAATCAGGAAAGCCGCCGGGCCGCTACTTGATATGTGAACTGTATATCGTTAGGATGGCAAATCATGGCTGACAACGAACTCTTAGATCTACTTATAATCGGCGGCGGTCCCGGAGGATTGACGGCGGCTATCTACGCACTGCGCGGCAAGCTAAAAATGCTGTTGGTCGAAAAGGCCGGCATGGGCGGCCAAATCGCCCTCTCGGACATCATCGAGAACTACCCGGGGGTCGACGAGGTGAGCGGCGCGGAACTGATGACCAAATTCGAGGAGCAGGCCCGGCGTTTCGGACTGGAGACCGGGACCGCGGAAGTGACCGGTATCGAAGATGCCGGCGATTACAGGCGGGTCGTCACGACCGATGGCGAGTATAAAGCCAAAACGGTCATCATCGCCTCCGGCGCCAAGTGGCGCAAGCTCGGTGTCCCTGGAGAAACGGAATTCACCGGACGAGGCGTCTCTTACTGCGCCACTTGCGACGGTTTCTTCTTCCGGGGCAAAGAGATCGTGGTGGTCGGCGGCGGAGACACGGCCGTCAAGGAGTCGCTCTTCCTAACGAAGATGGTCGATAAAATCCACCTCATCCACCGGCGCGACCGGCTGCGGGCGGAGAAGATACAGCAGGATGAGGTGCTCTCTCATCCCAAGATCGAGATTCACTGGGACTCGGTGGCTGAGAGCATCAACGGCGAGTCGACCGTGACGGGTGTCTCCATCAAGAACATCAAGACCGGTGAGAAGAAAGAGCTTCCCGTCAGCGGCGCCTTCATCTTCGTCGGCGTCTTACCCAACTCGAAATTCTTCTCCGGTGATACCGACAAACAGGGCTTTATTATAACCGACCAGATGATGGCCACTTCGATACCGGGAGTCTATGCGATCGGTGACGTTCGAGACACGCCCTTGCGCCAGGTGGCCACAGCCGTCGGTGACGGCGCCATCGCGGCTTATAGCGCGCAAGACTTCATCGATAAGCAGCCCGCGCGCACGTAACGACTAGAGGTCCGGCCGAAAAGTCCGGCGGCCGGTCAAGGTTAAAGAACGCGGCCTAACCAAGAGAGCCACGCATCTTGCCGAGGCGAACCGTGCAGGTGCGAAAAAGCGCCGCGTCTTCGTCGCCGAGCGGCTCGCCTTTGGCGGCCTGCCTGGCCAAGGGTTCGATTATCTCAAGCAATGTCTCATATTTCGTATCCTGATCGCCCAGTATTTTCACGCCTAGGTATTTTTCGGCGTCCTCCAGGTCCCCGGCGAAGCGCCGGCTGAATTCGCGGCCGAAGAACCGTTCAACGATCTTGAGACTGATGAACCGGCGCGCGAAACCGACGTCTCCGAGCAGGCCGGGATTGATCCGCTTCAGCCGCTCGACGCCCTCTTGTCCTTGCGCCTTGACAATAGATCGCAGTCCCGGCCCCAGCCCGAGGAATTCCGGCGGCAATCCGGCACTGTACATCGCGGCCGTAAAACCAATCGCCCGGGGCAGCTTCGTCTGCTCGGGCATTTTCACAGCCGAAAGTTCCGCCCTCAGTTCAGCGGATTCAGTCAGACGCTCTAGTTCCGTCGGGTCCGGACCGCGGCGGGCATATCCACCGGGGCCGCGCCGCGTCAAGCGGTCGCGCTGGCGCGGCATGATGTCCGCCAAGCCGGCGACTACTCCGACCACTGAGACAAGCGCCTCCATGTATCCGGCGGAGAAACGAACGAGTACATCTTTTGTAAATGCGGCATCCTCAACGCTCAAGAGCATGGGACGCGATCTGGGCAGCCGCCGCTTGAGCATCTTCGCTACTTCGGAAGCAGCGCCCACCGGGTGGTCGTAGCGTATCCCGGCCTGTATAGTGATGGTCTTGACGCCGCTAAAGTCTTTCAGCAAACTTCTTAGGTTATCGACCGTGACATGCCCCCGAAAAGGCAATGCCCCACCGCCGAAGATCGGCGCGGACTCAAGGCCCAGGTCTTGCCCCAATACAGCGGCGTCGGAGATCATCAGCTTGCAGGCCAGAGAAGATGCGGGCATGCCGTAGATCATGGCTGAATCGC
>SDBV01004375.1_pt1 | contig 20403 bp, 12 predicted proteins | sample 2277081 | NCBI WGS metagenome assembly SDBV01 (sample SAMN10402039, study PRJNA504765) | marine sediment metagenome | isolation source: marine sediment core GS10_PC15, 223 cmbsf | place: Arctic Ocean: Southern Knipovich Ridge | collected 2010 | reverse complement strand
GATGAATATAAGAAAAAGATAGAAGAGATAGAAAGCAAATATTAAGAAATGGAATATTACAACAAAAACATAAAAGAGGTAATGGAAGAGTTTAATAGCTCTGAATCTGGTTTAGCAAGTGATAAAATTAAAAGAAAATTAAAAAAATATGGCTTTAATGAATTAAAAAAAAAAAAAAAAATTAATGCCTTAAAGATATTTTTGAGACAGTTTAAAAGCTTCATAATTTATATTTTAATTGCAGCTGTAATTATTTCTTTAATTGCAAAAGAAAATGTTGATGCTGTTGTTATTTCTATAATCTTAATAATTAATACTATCCTTGGTTTTATTCAGGAATATAAAGCTGAAAAAGCAATTGAAGCCTTAAAAAAATTAGTTACGTTTAATGTTAAGGTTAAAAGAAATAATAAATTAGAAGAGATTGATGCTAAAGAAATAGTTCCTGGAGATATTTTAGTTGTAGAAGCAGGAGACAAAATAGCTGCAGATGCTAGATTAATCAAAACTTATAATTTAGAAACACAAGAAGCTTCTTTAACAGGAGAATCTACTCCAGTTGTTAAAACTTCCAATAGATTAACTGGAAAACTAATTGTTGCTGATAAAAAAAACATACTTTTCTCTGGAACTAATATAAGTAAAGGCAAAGGAGAAGCAATAGTAATTGGAACAGGAATGAATACAGAAATTGGAAAGATAGCAGAGATGATTCAGGAAGATGGAAAAGAAACACCACTTCAAAAAAGTTTACAAATTCTTGGAAAAAAAATTGGAATGGTTGTTGTTATAATTGCTGTTATTGTTTTTGTTGCTGGAGTTTTAAGAAATGGAACAAATATTCCTGAAATGTTGTTAATATCTGTAGCATTAGCTGTTGCAGCTGTTCCAGAAGGATTGCCAGCAGTAGTTACTATTTGTCTAGCACTAGGAGTGCAGAGAATGGTTAAGAAAAATGCATTAGTTAGAAGACTTCATAGTGTAGAAACATTAGGAAGCACAAGTGTTATCTGCACAGACAAAACAGGAACATTAACAAAAAATGAAATGACAGTTAAGGAAGTATTTGTAAATAATAAAATAATTCATGTTAAAGGCGTTGGATACAAAACACAAGGTGATTTTTTATATAATAATAAAAAGATTAATGTTGAAGAAGTTCAATTATTAACTAAGATTGGATTATTATGCAATGATTCTGAATTAGAGGATAGTGAAGTTATAGGAGATCCTACTGAAGCAGCATTAATTGTTTCTGCAGAAAAATCTGGCTTACATAAAAATTTAAAAAATAAAATAAAGAGAATTAATGAGATTCCTTTTGACAGCAAGAGAAAGAGAATGACGACTGTTCATTTAATTAGTAATAAGAAGATTGCTTTTATGAAAGGTGCTCCTGATGTTTTGTTAAAATTATGCAATAGAATTAATATTAATGGAAAGATTAAAAGATTAGATGAAAAAGAAAAAGAAAAAATATTAAAAATAAATAATCAGTTTGCTGATAATGCTTTAAGAGTTCTAGGATTTGCCTATAAAGAAGTAAAAGAAAAAGTTAAGGAGGAGGATTTTATCTTTACAGGATTACAAGGAATGATTGATCCTCCAAGAAGTGAGGTAGTAGAATCTATCAAAAAATGTAAAAAAGCAGGAATAAGAGTTATTATGATAACAGGTGATCATAAAAATACTGCTGTTGCAATAGGAAATAGAATTGGATTAAAAGGAAAAGCAATAACAGGGGAAGAAATAGATAAAATTGATTTAGATAAAATTGTTGAAGATGTTAATATATATGCAAGAGTTAATCCAGAGCATAAGGTTAAGATTCTAGAAGCTTTAAAAAAAAAAGATTATGTTGTTGCAATGACTGGTGATGGTGTAAATGATGCTCCTGCTTTAAAAAAAAGTGATATTGGAATAGGGATGAGTATAACAGGAACAGAAGTAGCAAAAGAAAGTTCTGATATGTTATTATTAGATGATAATTTCGCTTCAATTGTAAATGCAGTTGAAGAAGGCAGAGGAATTTATGATAATATAAAGAAGTTTGTTGAATATATGTTAAGTACTAATCTAGGAGAAGTACTAACTATTTTTATTGCAATAATGGTGGGATTACCTCTTCCCTTAATTGCTATCCAAATATTATGGATTAATCTATTAACAGACGGTTTTCCTGCTTTAGCTTTATCTGTTGATCCTGTTGAAAAAGGAGTAATGGAGAGAAAGCCTAGAAAGAAAAGTGAAAAGATAATTCCAAGATCAACAGCAGTAAGAATGCTTTTTGTTGGAGTAATTATGATGGCAGGAACATTATTTGTCTTTGATAAATTCTTGCCTGATGTTCCTTATGCGAGAACAATGGCCTTTTCAACATTAATGGTATTTCAAATGTTTCATGTCTTAAATGTTAGGGTTAAGCATAGTGCATTCAAAAGATTATTTAATAATAAATGGCTATTGTTTGCTATCCTTAGCTCTATTTTGTTAAAGATTGTTGTTATTTATACTCCCCTAAATGTTTACTTTAAAACAGTTCCCTTGCTAGCTGTTCATTGGCTTTATGTTGTTGGAATAGCATCTATTGTATTATGGTTTAGTGAAATATTAAAGTTGTTTAAAAAATGGAGCTAAAAAAATTTATTTGGATTATTGTATTGATTTTAATTAGTTCTGTTTATGCTGAATTAGAACCTGGAAAATTAGAGATTAATGGTATTGAGATTCCTTACAGTGTTGAAGAAGTTGGTCATCCAATGTGCGAATCTGATGATCCTGGACATTGTGTAGTTTATGATATTATGAGAGATTGTGAAAGATGTGATTTATGTGAATGGTTTGATGAATATAATCAATGTTGTCCTAATGGTAATATTTGGTATGAAAGATGGCATACATGTGTTGATCCAATAGAAATTGAAACAGATCCGCCTACTGTTACTTTATTAAATGAAATACCTTCAATTGTTGAACCAGATGTAATATTTGAAGTTGACTTAGCTGTAGATGATATTTCTGGTGTTAGTGATGTTAATCTTAAGGTAAGACTATTGGAAATTCGACCAAGAAGATATGTGCCCGAGGGAACAACACTTGCAGCTGCAAATACTAAATATATTGCTGCAGTAGATACAGTCGGTTTCTCCTCAGGCGAATATACAATACTTGCTGAAGCAGAAGATGTAAAAGGTAATAAAGGAGTAGTTGAAGTTGGCACTTTTTCCATTGAAGATTCACCTATATGCAGAGAGCTTTTTCCAGGACATAATAATCTAAATGAAAATAGATTTAACATAGTTTTTGTTGGATTAGGATACTATAATAAAAGAAATTTCATAGAGTTTGCTAAGAGATCTGCTGATTTAGATTATAATAATGGGTTAAAGGGACTATTTCAGGTTGAGCCGTTTAAGTCTAATAAAGATAGATTTAATATTTGGTATGTTAATGAGATAGGCAGGATTCCAGCTAATTGTGATTCAAACCATGGAGATTCAGACAGATGTGCAGGTAGAATTTCTAATTATGGTGCCCTTTGTCCATTTAATAATAAAGTTTCAATTGGTTTAGTTAATGATGAATTCCGTTCATGGGCAAGAGATAGGTCTGTTACAGCAGTTTCCTTTAAGGATTATTTTAGCTTACATGATGTCCCACTTGAAATATTTGATGATGATTTTTTAAATGAATATTGCTCTGGAACTGATCTCAACAATGATGGGCATCTTGATGTACTTGATAAATATTATGATGCTAACGGAGATGGATTAATAAATTCACATGAATTTGAATCAAGTTCTTATAATGAGTTGTATTCTGCAAAAACCCCTGAAGATAGAAAAAAAATAGATGGTTGCATCCTAGTAAATTACAACACATATAGCAAGTTTCAAGCAGAAAAAAAATTTGCTATTGTAACTTATGAATATCAGTTAGATGGAGGTTATACTACGGATTGGCCTACCATAAAAGATGGTGTACTAACGACGATTCATGAGTTTGGACATTTGTATGCTTATCTAGCAGATGAATATCTTGACTCAAGTGGAGCATGGCATCCAACAACAAGAAATTGTGTTGATTGGACAGATAGAATTCCTATGAACATTGCTCAAAAGCAGCAAGCTTGTCTTCAAACAGCAAAATGGAAAGCAAGGATCGGAGATGGTTGTGGTGAAGATAGAGTTGTGGATTGTGTTAGAAATAATAATTACAATGAATACTACTTTAATGCACTTGAAGATGGAATGAGGGAACTTTATACAGATAGTGATGAATGGTACAATAACAGAGACAACTTTGACTCTGGTAATGTTAATTATGAGATTTATTGCTATCAAGGATGTAATTATGATTATGGAAAACAAAGATCAACATTTAATTCAATAATGAGGAGCCACTATTCTAAAAAATTTGGTCTATATAACGATGAATGGATATGCTATCAAATCAAGCAGGACACAGGCAGAGTAGGAGGTTATTGTACTGAAAAGTTTGGTATGACTTAAAAATGAAACTAAAAAAAATATTGTTGATTGTTGTAATTTTGTTATTTATTCCAATAGTTTATAGTGAAAGCCAGAAAGTTTTTCAGTTAATGTTAGAATATAATAAAGGTGAGATTACAAAAGAAAGTTTATTTGTAAAAAAAGGTTATTTTACTCCTTTAGATGAACCAGGAGATTATAGAGTAGATATTGTTTCTTTTGAGAATGATGTATTGTATTCACAGAAATTTGATTTTTCATTAGAGGTTTTTGGGGCTCCGCCAAGAGAATGGTTTGATGAATATGGCAATCAAATATATATTCCAAATGAAACTGAATCTGGCTATAGAAAACTGGATGAAACTTTAAAGGAATTGGTCATACCTTATTTTGATGATGCTAAACTTATTAATATTTACAAAGATGATAATTTGAAGTTAAGTATAGATGTTACTCATTTTACAAGACCAAAGGAAAAAAAAAGGAATATTTTATTTTACATTATTTTAATAGTTTTATTAATAATTATTTTTATTTTTTATGATAAATATAAATTAAAGAAGAAGAAAAAGAGGTATAGCTAAATGGAGCTAACACTAATATATTTAATAATAATAGCAGTACTTTCATTATTTGTTATTTTAAAGAGTGCTAGCTATGCAATAACAGCTATATCTAATTACGCAAAGCAAACAGGAATAAGTGATTATATAATTGGATTTTTAGTTGTGTCAATAGGAACATCTCTTCCTGATTTAACAACAGCTATAACAGCTTCCTGGATTAATAAAGGTGAGTTAATAGTGGGGAATGTTATTGGAGCAAATATTGTTGATGTTTTTTTAGTTATAGGATTAATGGCAGTTATTGCCAGAAAGATTAATGTTAAAGGAGATATAATAAGCAAGACAATTCCAACAATAATGTTTATGGTTTTTTTGCCTTTAGTTCTTGGTTTTGATGGAATATTTTCAAGAGTTGATGGAATTGTGTTATTATTAGCTTATTCTGTCTATATTTATTTATTAATAAGAAAGGAAGGAGAGATAGGCCATGTAAAGAAGCAAGTTGAATTAAGAAGTATTATTTTAGATATGGTAATTTTTATTATTGCAATAGTTGCTTTATTGTTAAGTGTTAGATGGCTTGTATTTTCATCTATTTTAATTTCAGATATATTAAACATTCCAATGTTTGTGTTTGGATTGATATTTTTAGCTGTAGCTACAACATCTCCTGAATTATTAATAGGGATAAAATCAGTTTTAAAAGGAAGAAGCAATATTGGTTTTGGAGAGATATTAGGAAGTGTAGTAGCTAATTTATCTTTAGTTTTAGGTGTAGCAGCTGTAATTAATCCAATTACATTTAGCAGATTTGATTTTTTTATAGCTTCATCATTCATGCTCTTTGGAACATTCTTTATTGTTTATTTAATTAAAAAGAAAGAAGTTAATTGGAAGCATGGAATTATGGCTTTATTGATGTATGTTATATTTATCTTATTTGAGGTGATTACACATTTATAACGAAATAATATTCATAATAATAGGAATAATTGGATTGTGGTTTGGGAGTAACATAACAGTCAATGCTGCAAAAAAAATAGCATGGCATTTAAAGATGTCTCCATTGTTTATTGGATTGATCATAACTTCTATAGGAACTTCATTGCCAGAAATTATTACTAATATTATAGCAGGTGTAAATAATTTAAGAGGTATAGAAAGTTCAGGCATTGCTATTGGTAATATCATAGGTTCAAATATTTCAAATATAACTTTAATATTGGGCATAATTGTCTTTTTTTGTGTGTTAGATATTACTAAAAGAAGTTTGTATAGAGATGGTGGAGTTATGATTGCTGTTTCTGCAATAGCTTATATAATGGCTTCAAATGGATTTATTTCAAAAATTGAAGGATGGATATTGATTATCATTTATTTTATTTATTTAGCTTATTTAATAAAACATGAAAAAGTAGTTGAGATGAAACCAGGCCCTGCAAAGAAAAATGGTTTTATTGATTTTATCTTAATTATAATTGGATTGGCAATGATTGTATATGGAGCTAAACTAGTTGTTACCAATGGAGTTGCAATTGCTCAAGGATTTAATGTTCCGAATTATATTATTGGATTATTTATTGGATTAGGAACTTCTTTGCCTGAATTGTCTGTTGCTGGCAGGGCATTACATAAAAAATATCATCATCTTTCATTAGGAACTTTAATTGGAAGTAATATAACAAACCCATTACTTGCATTAGGAGCTGGAGCTGTTGTTTCTGGTTTTTCAGTTTCTAAAACAATATTATTGTTTGATTTTCCTTTTATGCTCATTATTTCAACAATTGTTTTATTAATGCTTTTCCGTAATAAAAAATTAAATAAAAAAGATGGAATTATTTTGATTTTGTTATATTTATTATTTATGTACATTAGTCTTGTGTTGTTGTAAATGAAAAAAATAATAATAATAAGTTTAGCATTGATTTTGATTAGCTCTGTCTATGCTGGAGAATTACAACCAGGAAAGTTATGGATTAATGGTGTTTTGATTCCTTATGTAGAAATAGATTGTTTTACAGATAAATGCGGTGATATTGTAGTATGGTCACCGTATAATGATCCAGTTAGAGTAGATATTGATAAAGGAATCTTTGGTGATGGAATTATAGATATTCCTGATATGATAGAATTTATTAAGTATGATGGAATTTGTAAAGATGATCCAGATTATGATGATAAGATTGATTTTGACAGTGATGGATGTATCAGAGCAGATGAAACGTCTTCTGATTGGAAATGTATGATAGAATGGATTCGAATAGATAAAACTAATTGTAGTTTGCCTCCTAATTATCTTGAAGAAGAAGAGGGATGGGAAACATCTTATTCTATAATGCTTATTAATGACGTACCTTCTTTTACAACCATTGGCACAAAATTTGATTTAGAAGTGGATATACAAATAATTAAAAAAAAATATATTACAGAAAGAAAATTCTTGCCAGATAAAGTTTATTTATTAATAGAAGGAAATAGAATTAATCCTTCTAATGAAAACAACCCTTATCAATTTATTATAGATACATCATCATTAATAGAAAGAGAATCTCCTTACATAATCTATGCTGCTTTTATGTTTGAGGGAAAATTATATCAAGAAGAAATTGGACAGTTTATAATTGATTTAGAAGAACATTGCTTAGAAGTAATCCCAAATCATAATAATCCAGATGATGAAAGCAGAATGAATATTGTTTTTGTTGGGTTAGGTTATAGTAATATTGTAGTATTTAAAGAATATGTTGATATGTCTGTTAGTTTTGATGAAGAAGGTTATGGTATATTTTCTTTAGAGCCTTTTAAATCTAATAAAGATAAATTTAATTTATGGTATGTTGATAGATTAGATGATTTAGAAGGATGTAAATCTATCGGAACGAGCTCTAGATCATTGAATTGTCAAAATGTAGAAGGTACTAGGACTAGGGCAAGAAAATTATCTTCTATATGCCATTTCTCAAATAAAGTGACAAGCTCATTACTAAATGCTATTTTTAGATCACACGCTGGTTGGGATCTTTCTGAAACTTCTTTTATTGAAACAGATAATATTGAAAAAAATGAAAAAAATACGAGGATTGTTATACATGAATTTGGACATTTATATGGTCATTTAATGGATGAGTATTTTCATGTTATGGGTAACCCTTCTTCTGATGTTTATGACAGAGAATTTAGAGAAATGAATTGTTTTAGTAAAGGACTTCTTGGAGAAAAAGATTCTGATTGTGAACATGAATTGAATTACTGTATAGAAGATGAATATTGCGTTTTAGGTTGCGATCCAATAGATATTGATTGTATTATTGATCCAAGTTGTAATGAAGGTGATGGTTGTAGTAATTATGAATGTGAAATTCCAGACCCTGATTGCAATAATAAAAAGATTGCTACAATCGAAGCAGGAGATTTATGCGTAAAAGAAGAAGTAGAAGAAAGTGATATTAGAGATCCAGATTGTAGTAAAAATGATTGCAATGAAGATGGAATTTGTATTTCTTTTTGTATAGAAAATGGAGAAAGAGGTTTAGATCCAGATTGTTTAATAAAAACTTGTAATGAAGGAAATGGGTGTGTTGTTGGATGTGTTAATCCGGATATTGATTGTGGAGAAAGATATTGTGAGATTGAAAATCCAGATCATATAAATTGTGAAGATGAATATTGTAATGATCGTATAAATAATGATATTTGTATGCCTGGGTGTCTTTATAAAAAATGTGGTGGAATTGATGGAAATGAACCAACTTGTGCTGAAGGAGATGGATGTAAAGGGGGCTGCAGCAGGCTTATGACAAAGGAAGAATGTTATTCTGAAGCTCAATGGAGAGATTTATTAGGAAAAGGATGTGGCAATGATGATAAAGATTGCATTATTGGTTACTCTGATGGTCTTGCAATTTGTTCTGATAACTCCTTTGATTGTTTTTTGGAGATTGATTGTTGGCAAGGCTGTTCATACACCCCATACAATTTTTATAGAGCAACATTTAATTCAATCATGAAAGCCCAAAATATAGATCCTTATTCATATGGATTGGTTAATGAAAGATTAATCTGTCAAAGAATAAGAGATAATGTTGGCTTAGATTCAACACAATTAGGGGATACTTATTGCACTCCTAACTTTGGAATATGAAACAAACAATATTATTAATAATTGTAATTTTGGCTAGTTTTGTTTATGCAGAAAAGCAAGATGTGTTTCAATTAACTTTAGATTATGATAAAGAAGAGATAAGCAAAAATAGTTTGTTAGTAATAAAAGGTTATTTTAGCAAGCCTGTACAGACAATAGATGATGATTATACATTAAAAATGATATCTTACAAAAATAAAGTGTTATATGAACAAAAATTTAGTTTTCCTTTAGAAATCTTTGGAGCTCCGCCTGCTGAATGGTTTGATGAACAAGGAAGGCAGATCCATATTCCTACTGCAGAAGAATCAGGACATATAATCTTAGATAAAGCTTCTGTTGAATTAATCTTGCCTTATTTTGAAAATGCTGAAAAAATTAATATTTATAAAGATGATAATTTGAAGTTAAGTATAGGTGTTAGTCATTTTACTAAACAAGAAAAAGTTATTTCTGAATTTTTATATTTATTTTTACTAATTCTAATCATAGTTGTAATTTACGTATTAAAAGTTGAAAAAAAAGAAAAAAATAAATTAAAGAGGAGAAAAAAAGGAATTAAAAATGAGTAAAAAGGGGATTTTGTTAATTTTTTTGATTTTATTAGTTACTTCTGTCTATGCTCAAGAATTAGAACCAGGAAACTTATGGATTAATGGTGTTGAGATTCCTTACAGTATTGGAGAAGAAGGAGATTTCAGATCTTCAGAAGTTTTAACAGATATTTCAGAAAGAACAGGCAAATATGATCAGCATTATTGTTCTTATGATGAAACAAGAGATAAAATTGCTATTATAATAAAAGAAAATGGTATTTATGATAATCAAGATGTAATAATAAAATTAAATCAATATTTTACTGCTGTAAAAGATCATCTTGATATAGATAATGTTGGTGTAAAAAAATTTGATGGTTCTACAATTGAAGAATTTGATAATTTTATTGAAAATTTTGTTAAAAATGAATATGTTGGTTATATTATCTCTATTGGTGTTGATTTGCCTATAGTTAGGATAGATGAAAATAAATTAATTTTAGATCATGAAACAATTAATAATGTTTATTCTTTTGTTGGAAAGGCAAGAGAAGTTGAAGTAAATGAATGTATAGATGTTGCAATATCTACTGTTATTGCGCCACAGATATATTTTGATGAAAATAAAAGAGAGTTTATTAAATCAATCTTTTCAAATTTTATTGATTATCATAATAATCCTATTGAAACTTATAATCAATTCAATAAAGAAATTTTATCAATTGAGCATGATAATTCTTTGGTAGGAGATAAGGTTGGAGATCGATATAATCCCGATAATTTTTTAGATTATGAAACTGTTTATTTTTATCCTGTAACTTATTTGTTAAATAGTAATAATAACATTGATAGTTATATGAAGGAGAAAAATCTAATATTGATGTATAATGTTCATGGTGCTTTTGACTCCCTTGGTTTGGGATTAAATAATAACATCCCTGGTTTAGGATTGCATGATAGAACTTATGCAACTAATAAAGATGTGTTGAATTTCTATGAAGATAATGGCAAGATTAGTCTTTTTATTAATATTGGAGGGGCGTGTGGTCAACAATGGTTATCTTCATTAGATGATATATTTTGTTGTTGGCCTCAAACATGGTTAAAAACAGGTGTTTGGGCTGTATTAAATGTTGGAGGTGAACCATATCACCATAATTTTGAGAGATGGCTTTCTAAAGAAAAAATTGTTGGTAAAGCATTAAGAAAAACATATCATAATCAAGATATGATTTATGGTGATATTTTAGCTGTCTTACCAGAAATTGGAGAACCAGAATGTATCAAAGGTATTAAAGGAGATGTAAATAATGATAATAATGTAGATGCTTATGATTTATTAGAAACGTTTAAAATATTAGAAAATGGTCTGCCATCTGGAGATGTTTGTTGCTGTTGTACTGACATCAATAATGATAATATTGTAAATATACCAGATATGATTGAATTATTGGATTTGATAGAATCTGAAGAGATAGAAGTTTGTGGAAATGGAGATAATCAAATAACAGGCAATGTAGTTTCACAACCTCTACAAATAGAACCTTATGTTGATGAACAAGGAATTACATGCGGCAATAAAGGAGATCTAAATAATGATACTTCTATAGATATATTTGATTTATTGAAATTACTTAAAGCTTTTAGTGATAAGGTAGAATATAATGAAAATAATAAATGCGCTGATCTTAATGAAGATGAAATAATTAATATTTTTGATTTGTTAGAGTTACTCAAGCTACTCAAAGAAAGAGTAGATGATATCTCTATTAGTATTGCAACCATTAAAGATGTATACGAAGTTGGAGAGAAAATTGAGTTAACTGATCCCCCCAACAAGATTAGTTTTAATAGTAATGAAATTACAGGAAATGTTATTAATAAAAATATTAATTTAAGACAAGATATTATTTATGAAACACCTCAAATTAATGTAGAAGAAATAAAAAAAGAATTTAATGAAGGAATAATTCCAGAAATTATTGATACTTCATCCTTGCCAAAATATGTTAAAGGAGAATTAATTGTTAAATTAAAAAAAGATATTTCAAATAAAATAACTGGTTCTGCTATTAAAACAGATATTACCTCAATTGATGAATTAAATAGAAAACATAATGTTGAAAAAATAGAAAATGTATTTAAAGTTAAAAAAGAAGGATTTCTTGAATTAGCAGGCAATACTGCAAAAGAATTAATTGGAATTAAAGTTCCAAAAAGAGAATTAAAAAAAATATATAGATTAGAGATTCCAGAAGATGCTAATGTTGAAGAAATTATTGAAGATTACAAGAAAGATCCTCAAGTAGAATATGCAGAACCAAATTATATTTCTTATATTTCTTTTGCTCCAAATGATGCTCGTTATAGTGAACAATGGGCGTATCAGAATACAGAAGCAGAACAAGGATGGGATATTGAAAGAGGAAATGAAAATGTTGTAATTGCTATAGTTGATACTGGTGTTGATTATAATCATGAAGACTTAGCTGCAAATATTTGGAACAATATAGATGAAATTCCTGATAATGGAATTGATGATGATGAAAACGGTTATGTTGATGATATAATGGGATATGATTTTGTTGATATTGATGTTGAAGCATGTAATAATAATCCTGATTGTGAATTAGTTGAAGGAGAAGATTATACAGAAATTGATAATGATCCAATGGACTTTAAGGGTCATGGAACTCATGTAGCTGGTATTGCTGCTGCTGTTACAGATAATAATTTAGGAATTGCAGGAGTTTGTCATAATTGTAAGATAATGCCTGTAAGAGCTGGATATTCTATTAAAGTTGTCCATATAATGTATGGATTTATAGAGACAGGTAGATTAAGAAATGATGGTATTGCCAGTGCAATCCATTATGCAGCAGATAATGGGGCTAATATTATTAGTATGAGTTTTGGTAGTAGTGGTATTTCTAATGTACAAAAAGAAGCAATTGATTATGCTTATAGCAAAGGTGTTGTTTTAATTGCATCTGCTGGAAATTCTAATACAGATTCAAAAAGTTATCCTGCGGGTTATGATGATGTTATTGCTGTTGCTGCAACTGCTGAAACTAATGAAAGATCTAGTTATTCTAATTATGGTTATTGGGTTGATATTGCTGCACCAGGTGGTGATTTTGGTAAAGATACTGCTATATTAAGTACGGTTCTCCCTTATACAACTTATAATTCTGAACTTCTTATAAATGGGAATGTTATTCTGTCTAATGTTGTTTTTGAATACTCAGCAACAACATCAGATCAAGGGATAAATGGAGAGTTAGTTTATGTTAATTTAGGAAAAACAGAAGATATAACAATGAATTTAACTGGAAAGATTGCTTTAATTTGGAGGGGAGAGATAACATTTAAAGAAAAAGTTGAAAATGTATATAATGCTGGTGCAATTGGAGCAATAATTTATAATAATGGAAATTTAGGATTTAGAGGAACATTAAAAGAGCAAGCAAATATTCCTGTTGTTTCTATTTCAATGAGGGATGGAGCAAATCTAATAAGCCAACTTGATTATGAAAAGGTAACAGTAAATCTTAAAGTATTTTTAGCAACAAATAATTATGCATTTTATCAAGGAACATCAATGGCTGCTCCTTATGTTGCTGGATTAGCTGGATTAATTCTTTCAAAACAAGATTACAATCAAGAAGAAGTTAGGCAAATATTAAGACAAAGTGTTGATTCTGTTAATTCAGATAAATATATTGGAACAGGAAGGATTAATGTTAAGAAAGTATTGGAGTTTGAACCTGTTGATGCTGTTGCTGAAATTAGTTCTCCTGAAAATGAAGAATTAATATCTAACAATATAATTGATATTATTGGAAGCGCAACAGGAGATAGATATATTGTTCATTATAGTGAAGGTTTATACCCAATTAATTGGATTGAGATTGGTTCTGGAACAAATGTTAATAATGGTGTTTTAGCTAGCTGGAATATTGAAAATATTGATGAAGGCGATTATACGATTAAGTTAAGTGTTAGTAAAGATGACAGAATTATCGATGATTTCGTTAGAGTAACTATAGGAAGAGGATATCAAGATGGATGGCCGAAAGATGTTGGATTTTGGTCGAGACCAATAAATTCTGAGGATTTGGATAATGATGGTAAACCAGAATTAGTCATTGGAACAGGTGATGGATATTTACATATTTTTAGATATAATGGTGAATATTTTTCAGATAGTTGGCCTAAAAAATTTGATTCTCTAACTACCCTTGCAATAGAAGATCTTGATAATAATGGAATTAAAGATATAATCATTGCTGAACCCGGTACTTTTGATTATTTTCCTAATGGAAGACTTCATGTTTTAAATCCAGATGGTTCTTATTTGGAAGGTTGGCCTGTTGTTTTAGAAGGACATATTGGCGAAGTTAATTCACCAGTTGTGGGGGATATAGATAATGATGGTGATCCGGAAATCGTAATCGGAGTAGGTGGTAGCACTGATTATGGGGGCAGCGGTATTGTTTATTATAACAAAATATACGCATTCCATCATGATGGAAGTTTAGTAAATGGTTGGCCTGTTGAATCTGATGGACAACTTCAACCAAGATCTACACCTTTATTAGTTGATTTAGATCATGATAATGATTTAGAGATAATAATTGGTTCTAAGAAGATTGATAATACTGGTGGAGCAATTGAAGCATTTCACCACGACGGAACAAAAGTTAGTGGTTTTCCATTTTATAATAATGATTGGAATTGGATTATTGCAGCAGGAGATGTTAATAAGGATGGTGAAATTGAAATAATAACTCATGGAACGATGATTGATGCACAAGGAAGGATTATTGAAGAATGGAATGCCCAAGAATTTGTTATTTCAAACTTGGCTTTGGCAGATGTTAATAATGATGATTACTTAGAGATTATTTATGGAGGGGGAGGTACAGGTGAGGTAAATTTAGTTGATCATAATGGAAATTCTCTTCCAGGATGGCCAGTTACTATTTCTCCTGGTTTGATTGTAGATGGAAATCCAGTTGTTGGTGATATAGATGGAGATAGAGAGGTTGAAATATTGATAGGAGCATACCAACACAATGGTTTATATGCTTGGAATCTTGATGGTAGTATTGTTGAGGGATTCCCTAAAATTTCTGAAAGTCCTAATCGAGACATTCTAATAAATGATTTAGATGGAGATGGAGATGTGGAAGTTGTTTCTGCATCAAGTGCTGGAAGAATATATGTTTGGGATTTAGAAGCAAGTTATAACCCATCAACAATGCACTGGCCAATGTTCCAGCATGATCCTCAGCATACTGGAGCTTATACAAAACCAGAAAGTGAATATCATGATGGATGGCCAAAAAGTTTTTTTTATGATTTTATACATAATATTGGTGATTTAGATGATGATGGTTATAAAGAGGTAATAATAAGCGCAAGACACTATACTTCCTTTACCGAAGCTTCAGACAAACTAGAAGTTTATAGCCATGACGGTTCTTTGATTTGGGAAAAAGAGCTTATGGGGGTGGGTTCAACGCCTTTAATTGGTGACTTAAACAATAACAGAGATAAAGAAATAGTTATAGTGACTTTTAATAATCAAGAAAAAAATTCAATATTAAGGGCATTCTCATATACTGAAGAAATATTATGGGAAAAATCAATTCCAACAAAGTTTAGTGGAAGTAGATTGCTCATAGCTGATATGGATAATGATATGGATAATGATGTAGTCTATAAAAGCCATTTAGAAGATAATAATAAATTAATAATTTTTGATGGACCTACAGGAGACATTATATCAGAATGGGATTTAGAATTTTCTCATGAATCACATGCAGCAGTTGGAAATTTTGATGATGATCAAGAACTTGAAATTGTTTTATACGGTGAAGAAGAATATGAAGGTGAATATGGAATTTCGGAAAGATGCCATATTTACATGTACAACATAGATGGAACTTATGTAGATGGATGGCCTGTTCAATCAAAAGGGGATTGTGATTATTCTCCTGTAATCGGAGATGTTGATAATGATAATAGCTTAGATATTTTTACAAGTAGAATGTGGATAGAAAAAAATGGTTTAGAATGCCACTATGGAACATGCATTCTTGACAGGCATGGCAATATTCATCCTAGCTCAGAGTCTATAAGAAGTTCAAACCCATCTTTGGCTGATTTTGATAATGATGGTTATCTTGAAATTGTAGGTAGTTTCTTGCTTGAAACTTACATATACAATCATGATGGAACTCTTGTTCCTGGATGGCCTCAACTTACTAGTAACGATTGGGACTTAGAACCGATTATTGGAGATCTTGATGGTGATGGTGTAGCAGAAATTTTAGTTAATGAGTTGCGTGCACTTAATTATAATCCAAATGAAAAAGGTTTGTTCTTAGAAGGATTTAATATAATACTATCTGATGAAACAAAAGGAACGCCTGTGATTTCTGATATAGATAAAGATGGAAAAATTGAATTGATCGTAAAAACAAAAAATTATTTTGATGATGGTTATTCTAAACTTCATATTTTGGATTTAGATAGTAAATATGATCCTTCAACAATGCATTGGCCGATGTTCAGACATGATCCCCAGCATACAGGAAACTATGATTTTGGAAAAGAAAAATCAATTACTGAACCAGAAAGACCACAATCAAAAATATGGAACCAAGGAGAAAGGGATGTTAAAGGTATATTAACCTTTTATATTGAAAATTTAGATAATGGTATGAAAGATCAGATTTACCAAAGTAATGAATTAACAATCAATCCTGGAGATAAACTGGGATTAGATACAATATTTAATCCAATTGGAATTAGTTTAGAATCAGGAAATTACAAAGTTATTGCTGTTTTTGAGACAGAACAAAATAGATATGAAGCAAGTTATGATTTTGTTGTTGAAGGGGAAAGAGTAGAATCATTATGTGAAACATGCGGCGATGGATTATTCAATATTTGTGATGAAGAAGAATGTATGAAATTAGGAGATTGTTTATATGGTATTGGTCATTGTTTTGATGTTCCTATTAATTATGAAGAAGCATTAAGATGGGGCATAGAAGAAGATTTGTTTAATGGTGGAACAAACACATTATCAACAATTAAAGACGTTAATGCGTGCTTAATTGTAAAAATTAATGAACAAAGAACTCATTCTTATCATATTGATTCACTTAACGAAGAAATTTATGTAGCTAGTGCAGATAATCTCCAATGTAATGGAATTGGGAATGAAGATATTATTATTGCTTATAGTAGATTTAGCGGATTACAAGATTTTGCTAAAAAAGATTCTTGTAATGTTTTAAAGACAACAAATATTAATAAATATCATCTCTGGGAATCAAAATTTATTAAACAATATGAAGGAGAATTTAAAGTTGATTGTACATCAGAATTTGAAAGAAAGTATTGTGATTTTATTAAACAATGTACAACACAAATAGAAAGAAATCAAATTAATTGTTGTTTAGAATGAAAAAAATAATTTTATTTTTAATGTTATTATTTTTAATCTTAGCATTATTTTTAATTAGTTGTGAAGTTCCTGAAGAAAAACCAACAGTAGAATGTACTTCTGATTTAGATTGCACAACAGGTGGTTGTTCTGGGCAGGTATGCGGAGCAAAAGAAAAAGTAAAAGATATTATAACAACATGTGAATATCTGGAAGAGTATAATTGTTTAAGATTAACTTCTTGCGGATGTGTTGATAATAAATGCCAGTGGGAAGAGAATAATGATTATAGAGAATGTATGAATAATTTTATATAATAATCAAATCTAATCTTTCTATATGAAATTATTAAAAGAAATTTTAAAACAAATCAAATCAAAGAAAATAAAAAATCAAAAACAGTTAGATAATTTAAAGAAGAAAATAGTTAAGAAATATAAAGTTAAAAAGATTCCTACAAATGCAGATATATTGTCTGTTTGTAATTCTAAGGAAAGAGATAAATATAAAGACTTGCTTGGAATAAAGCCAACAAGAGTTCTTTCTGGGGTGAATGTTATTGCAATTATGACAAAACCTATTCCTTGTCCCCATGGAAAATGTATTATGTGTCCAGGTGGAGTTGAAAGTTATTTTGGTGATGTTCCTCAAAGCTATACAGGAAAAGAGCCTGCAACAAGAAGAGCAATTAGGAATTTTTATGATCCATATCTTCAAGTTTTTAACAGATTAGAACATTATGTTGTTATGAACAAAATTCCTGAAAAAATAGAATTAATAATCATGGGTGGAACATTTCCTAGTTTTCCTAAAAAATACCAGGAAGAATTTATTTATTATTCGTTTAAAGCGCTAAATGATTTTGGAAATTATTTTTTTTATAAAAATAAATTAAATATTAATAAATTCAATAAATTCTTTGAATTTCCTGGTGATATTGAAGATAAAAAAAGAGTTAAAAGAATACAAAAAAAAATATTAAAATTAAAATTAAAAAAAAAAGCTAATCTAATAAAAGTTCATAAAATAAATGAGAAATCAAAAGTTAAATGTGTTGGATTAACTATAGAAACCAGGCCAGACTATGGAAAATTAAAGCATGGAAATGAAATGCTAAGATTAGGGGCAACAAGAATAGAATTAGGAATACAATCTGTTTATGATGATGTTTTAAAATTTATAGAAAGAGGTCATACAATCAAAGATTCAATTGAATCAATAAGAATATTAAAAGATCTTGGATTTAAGATTAATTTACATTATATGCCTGGATTAACTAATAGAAAAAGGGATTTTGAAGGAATGAAAAAACTATTTTCTTCTGATTTTGCTCCAGATATGTTAAAGATTTATCCATGCATGATATTAAAAGGAACTAAATTATATGAATTATATAAAAAAAAAAAGTACATTCCATTAAAAACAAAAGAAGCAGCTAAATTAATTACTAAATTCAAAAAAATAGTTCCAAAATACTGCAGGATTATGAGAATCCAGAGAGATATTCCAACTTATATGACAGAAGCAGGAGTTGATATGACTAATCTAAGGCAACATATTAATGCTAAATGTGAATGTATAAGATGCAGGGAAATTGGCTTATATCTAAAAAATCATCCAAATTACAAGATAAAAAATTTGAAATTAAATGCTATTCATTACAAAGCAAGCAAGGGAACTGAATTTTTTATTTCTATTGAAGATAAAAATGCATTATTTGGATTCTGTAGATTAAGATTTCCATCACAATTCTTAAGAAAAGAAATTACTCATGATAGTGCATTAATAAGGGAATTACATGTTTATGGTGAAGCAGAACAGATAGGTAGAAAGGGAATGATACAGCATAAAGGTTTTGGAAAGAGATTATTAAAAGAAGCTGAAAATATTTGCAGAATGTACAGAAAAAATAAAGTTATTGTTATTTCAGGTGTTGGTGTAAGGCAATATTATAAAAAATTAGGTTATAAAAAAGATGGTCCATTTATGTCTAAGATAATAACATTTAAATAAAAATAATAATAAAGATAGTATTATGGTATCAGAAGAAGAATTAAAAGATATGACTCCTGAACAGATTGCAGAACTGCAAAAAAAGAACTGTATCTGCTGTCTTATTTCTCAAAAAAAGGTTTCAGGAAAGATAATTTATGATGATGATAAATGTGTTGCTGTTTTAGAAATAAATCCAGCTAATCCAGGGCATGTATTATTGTTTCCAAGAGAACACTACATTATAATGCCCCAGGTGCCTGAAGAGTTAATTGGATATTTATTTACTGTTGCAAAACATCTAAGTCAGGCATGCTTAAAAGCATTGAAAGTAGAAGGAGTCAATATTTTTACTTCAAATGGTGCTGTTGCTGGACAGAGAGTTCCTCATTTTATGATTGAAATCATTCCTAGAAAAGAAAAAGATGGATTAGATATTTTTAATATAAAACATAGTGAGATAAGTAAAAGTGATATGGATGAGATCTATAAAAGGTTAAAGAAGAAGGTTAATGAAATCTTTAAACTAGCAGATGTAGAAGGGGAGTTTGAAGAAGAAAAGAAAGAAGAGAAAAAGGAAGCAGTTAAGGAAGAGAAAAAGAAGAAGAAAGCTAAAAAAGAAAGAAAAAAAAAAGAAGAAGTTGGTTTAGATGATATTGCTGAGCTATTAAAATGACATGCCAAATTTGTGAAAAAATAGAAAAAGAGAAAAAAATATATGAAGATGATAAAGTTATTGCTTTTTTAGAAGAAAAGCCAATGTCTCTTGGACATGTAGTTGTAACAACAAAGCAACACTTCCCTATAATGGAACAAGTTCCTGATTTTTTAATTGATCATTTATTTAAAATTGTAAATAAACTAGGAACAGCTGTTTTTGAATCTTTAGGAGCATTAGGAACAAATATTTTAGTTAATAATGGTGTACCAGCTGGCCAAGAACATCCTCATTTTCTTGTTAATATTATTCCTAGAAGGCAAAATGATAATGTTGATTTTAGATTTACACCAAAACAATTAAATGAAGAAGAAATGTCAACTATAGAATTGACTTTAAAAGAACAAGCAGGTAATATAGGAAGCTTTGAAAAAGAGCCTGAACAGCCAATAGATATGGGTGGAGAAAAAGTAAAGATTTCTGAAGAGAATTACATGACTAAGGTTTTGAAAAGGATTCCTTAAACCTTATATTTTTTTTTATACCAATCTACCA
>SDBV01004374.1_pt1 | contig 20403 bp, 17 predicted proteins | sample 2277081 | NCBI WGS metagenome assembly SDBV01 (sample SAMN10402039, study PRJNA504765) | marine sediment metagenome | isolation source: marine sediment core GS10_PC15, 223 cmbsf | place: Arctic Ocean: Southern Knipovich Ridge | collected 2010 | reverse complement strand
TCGCCATTAGTCTCTATTTTGAGACTTATATTATTATCCCTTATAAGCTGACAAACATCAAAAATATGAGGGCAAAGCAAAGGCTCTCCGCCCGATATAGCCATATAAGGAATATCCAAATCCACAATCTGTCTGCAAAAATCGAGAGCCTCTTCTTTAGTCAGTTCATCCGGCATACTGTGACCAGCTTCCTCACAACAATGCAGACAGCCTAAGTTGCAAACCGCATTGAGTTGCCAGGCAATAAAAAGCGGTGATTTGTAATCCTCGAATTCACTGCCAGCAAGAACCTGACGCAATTGATCATCAGGGCCAGGATTGGTTAAACGACTTAGATTTTTATCTTCAGTTACAATATCCATACTCGCTCCTATACGCTGACGATGTTATTTGATTTCAACTGGTCGGTAAACTCGATGACGTCTTTTTCGATCATTTGACTGTCACCATCAAAAACCTCGCCGAGTTCGCTGACTATCTCCGGTAAACACTTGTCTTGTTCAATTAATTGCAGAATTTCGCCGCCAATCTGGTCGGTTATAAATATCTTCTCGGTCAGCGTATCAAATACAACCGTTCCAAATTTTTCCTTCCTGATTTTCGTATGTTCAGTAAGATTCATCTAAACCTCTCTATCTATAAACACAGCATGCCCCATCCGCAAACAGGGATGTAATACAGAATACCCAATATGACATACACCCAAACTGTGAAACGGTCATGTAAATCTGATGTAAGGCTGGGCCATTACTTTGCCGGAAACATCCTCGAGTTTGGGCTTTTGCCATTTCTTTTTTGCTTTACATTCTTTAGCTGCAACAGACTGTCCCTGGCTAACTTCCGACTGTTTCTTATCCATACTTACATCTCCTTAAAATTCATCATAAAATATATCTTCAGCATTAACACCTTTTTCCTCAAGTACTCTTGTAACAGCCTCAATCATCAGCGGCGGACCACAGAGAAAAGCCTGCCTTCTGATGCCTTTTTCCAGTTTTTTATCCACTGCAAGGTGTATGAAGCCGGTTTCACCAGCCCACTTTTCATTCTTATCCAGTTTATCTGACAAAGCATATACCACGTGAAAGTTCGTATGCTTTTTTGCAAGTTTTTCGAACTGCTCAAGGTAAAAAATGTCCTTAGCAGTTCGGCAACCGAAAAACAGCCAGCATGAACGGTCAGGCCATTTGTTATAAATCGTAAAAATAATATTCTTCATCGGCGCCATCCCACAGCCACCACCAACACAAACGATTTCGACTGAAGGGTTTTCAGTGAGGACAAACTCTCCGTAAGGGCCGGTAAAATTAACAGTTTCTCCTGCCTGTAAGTCATGCAGATAAGTGGAGCCGATACCACCAGGAATCAATCTCACTACAAGCTCCACAAGATTCGGCTCATAGACAGGGGAACTGATAGAGTAGGCTCTGAAAACCGGCTCCTTCAGCGATGGGGCCTGAACCTGAACATATTGGCCTGGCCGATGACTAATCTGATCAGGCTCTTCCAGTCGCAGACGTATCTCTTTTATATCGTGTGTCAGATCAACGATGCTTTCCACAGTCGAAGTAAACATCCTCACGTTTAAAAGATCACTGGGTATCCGAACATATATATCTTCGCGAATCTTAACCTGACAGGCAAGCCGCAAATTCGAGCGAATCTCCTTTCGTGCCAGATAGGGTGTTTCTGTCGGCAATACCGGCCCGCCACCGGCTGTTACAGTGATTTTGCAGTGTCCGCAGGAGCCTTTGCCTCCGCAGGCAGAGGGTATGAATATTTCGTTGGCATATAGTGTTGACAACAGTGTTTGGCCACCGTCAACTTCGAGCGGCTTTTCGCCTGCATTTATATCCAGCTTACAAACACCATAGTCAACCAACAAGCGTTCAGAAATCATCAGCCATATAGCCAATGCTACGGTCAAGCCCGAAAAACATAATACCGACCACAAATAAACCACTTAAATACTCCTACTGAATTGATACCATTCCGGCAAAACCCATAAATGCCATGGCAAGCACACACGTAACAATCATTGCTATAGGCACACCCTGGAAAGGCTGCGGAATATTGCTATACCGCATTTTCTGTCGCAGACCGGCCATAAGAATAATCGCTAAAGCCCAGCCAATTCCGGCACCAAAACCAAAACCAACAGACTGCAGAAAACTATAATCTCGGATGATCATAAATAAAGAAGCCCCAAGAATCGCACAGTTGACCGTAATCAAAGGCAGAAATATTCCAAGAGCGAAATAGAGCTTCGGGCTAAACTTCTCAACAAACATTTCTACAAATTGTACAAACGCTGCAATTACAGCGATAAATATGATAAAAGTTAAATGGTCAAGTCCAAGCGGTATTAACACTAAGTGATAGATCGCAAAATTAATCATCGTCGTCATTGTCAGCACAAATGTCACCGCGGTACCGAGTCCAACAGCAGTGCCAATCTGGCCTGAACAGGCTATAAATGAGCACATACCAAGAAAATTCGTCAAAAGTATGTTGTTCGTCAGTATTGCGGCAAGCAAGATTACAATCGCGGATGTCTCGTTCATTATTTATCCTCCTCGACTTCGGGGCCTTTTAACCAATTGAAAATTGCGATAATAACACCAAGGGCAAAGAATGCTCCCGGCGCCAGAATCATCAATTGATTAGGTGTATACCATTGGCCATCCAGCATTGTGTAGCCCATAACCTTCCCCGTGCCTAATAGCTCCCTGAAAAAACCGATAATTGCCAGAATAACTGCATAACCAAATCCATTAGCCAATCCATCAACAATGGACAAAACAGGCGGGTTCTGCAGGGCAAATGCTTCGGCTCGTCCCATCACAATACAGTTAGTTATTATCAAGCCAACATAAGGGCCTAATTGTTTTGACATGTCCCAATAGAAAGCCTTGAGGAACTGATCGAACAATATTACAAAGGTTGCGATAATGGCAACTTCAGCAATCATTCGTATCCGATGCGGCGTATACTTTCGTAAAAGAGATACAAACAAATTTGACCCAACGCAGACGAAGATAAGTGCCGCTCCCATAACAAGGGAGTTTTCCAGACGATTCGTAACCGCCAACGCAGAACAAATCCCCAATACCTGAATCGCCAAAGGATTGTTCGTCCATGCTCCATCTTTAAGGGTCAATAAACCCTTGCCGCCGCACAGGCCTTTTCCACAGGGCAAACACGCAGATTGTCTGTTTTGAGCCATCTTACTCCTGCTTCTCAACAATTGTTTTAATCGCATTGTTCAGCATGTCTTCAACCTTGTCGCAGGTCATCGTAGCGCCTGTTATGGCATCTACCTGATTCTGCTTTGCTTTGTCTCTGCTTTTAGTTATGGTAATTCCTGCTTTGCCGCTTTGGTCCACAATTGATTTTCCTGCGAACTGCGACTGGAACCAATCCGAGCCGATCTCGCCGCCAAGACCCGGGGTCTCCTCCTGCTCATAAAAGCTTATCCCTCGAATAGTTTTCAAATCAGATTCTAAAGCCAGGAAACCCTTAATCGGCCCCCAAAGGCCAGGGCCGGAAAATGGAAAAGCAACCGCCTCCACACCGGCTTGTCCTGCAGGACGATATGAATAAATCATCGAGTCACCCTTTTCTTCTTCAAAAACGTTGGTTTTGAAAATCTCTATCAGTCGTCTCGAATCAGCATCGGCTTCAACAGGAACTTTCAAGATTGCAAGTATGTTTGATACCTTTTCGGCTGATGCATTAGCCTGCTTATATGGATAGGTAAACTGGGCGGTAGCCGTCAGAAGAAACGCGCAGACAGCACCCAAAATACCCGCATAACATAATGTGTAGATATTATTCTTCAACAGCCAGCTTCCTGATTCGAACCCTAAAAACAATCTCATCAAGTATCGGAGCGGTGATGTTGCCCAGTAATATCGCGAAAGTTACTCCCTCAACGTAACCTGTAAAATTACGTATAAGCATGGTAATGACACCTATAATGCCGCCATATATCCATTTGCCGGCGTTTGTCACAGGACTGGATACCGGATCGGTCGCCATAAAAAATGCCCCGAACAGAAGGCCTCCTGCACACAAATGCCACAAAACGGGCGCAAACCTCTCAGGCCCAACATGATGCAGCAAAGCTGCGGTTAAAGCTGAAGAAACCAGAATGCCAAATACAGTGCGCCAATTAGAAACACGAGTCAAAAGCAGAAACACCCCTCCAATTATAATAGCAATTGCGCTTGTCTCACCAAAACTGCCGGCGATACTGCCAAGAAACATATCTGAAAGGTCTACAAGATTACCTTGTTTGGCCAAAGCCAGCGGCGTGGCCTGACTTATCGCATCTACTCCTGACGGTGTAATATATTCAAAAATCCTCCCCCAAAAACCATTACCCGGACTGATGTACTTGCCTGCCATATTTGCCGGATACGCGAGAGCCAGAAAACACCTGCCGACAATTGCGGGGTTGAAAATATTTCTGCCTGTACCACCAAAAATTTCTTTGCCGACAAAAACACCAAATACAACACCAACAGCCACCATCCACAACGGTATCCCTGGAGGCAAAATCAAAGGAAATATCATCCCCGTAACAAGAAAACCTTCATTAATGCCCTCTTTACGGACAATTGCGAAGATTACTTCAACCGCTCCGCCAGCCATGTAAGAGACCATAATCATTGCCACAAGACGCCAGCCAAAGAAATAAAACGAAGCAAAGAGACAAGGCAAAAGTGCGATTATAACCATCGACATAAACCGTTTTATATCAAGTGGGTCCCGTACATAAGGAGCTGCCAGCGTAGTTGCAGACGGGGCGAAAAAGAAATTCTCCATCGCCTCATAAAGCGGCTTGAAGGCAGAAAACTTGCCGCCTTCTTCAAAGGCAGGAGCAACCTTCTCAAAAATCTTTAATAGCATTTTCATTTGCTGTTTTCCTGCAATTGCTGTTTTGCCTGTTCCTGCCTTATTTCTTCTTTTTCCTTTTCGATAAGTTTTTTAGCCTTGATGAACTCACTCCTCAGTTCAATCTTCGACGGGCATACAAAAGAGCACAGCCCGCATTCAATGCAAAGGTCGACACGCGCCTGTTCTACCTCCTCGATTAAATCTCTGTACAAATATTTGTGCAGCAAATGAGGCATAATACCAGCAGGACAAACTTCTTCACAGAAATTGCACGAAATACAAGGCCGGCCTTCACCACACATGGCTGTAGTCAAACATTCGCTGAATTTACCTCTAAACGAACTCAAAAAACAACCGGAGTAACTTTTTCTGTCATACCCCGGCCGGGTAAAGCCAAAAAACTCCCTTTCCTGGTGTTCGGGCAGAATTGTCAGACCTCTACACTCAGTATCCAGCCCAAGTTTATCTTCCATTATAATTTCACCGGTAAGCATACTGCCGTTGATCACTCGGGCAGAAGGTTCAATTTCACAATTATTAATAATATCACTGACTGGGTAACCAGCCATTATTTTAAGATGAGTCGGTAACTTTACTTTCGGTCCACCAATCGACACTATCCTGACAAGACAAGGTTTTGAAACCGTCAACGCCCGGTCAATAGCGAGAATACCTTCTGTGCAAACCGACCAGATTGGTCCGGCATCTTTTCTGAGACCTAAACTTCTGGCTAAAATATTAAAATTATCATAGGGGTACTTCAATGGCACTTCGATGAGTTTTGCCCAGGCATATCCGCGTATATGCTCCCGCACCTGCGATGCAAAAGGTGAGCTTATGGCTGGCATAACCAGGTAAATAGGCTGATATTCCAGAAGAGACTGTAAATGCTCAAGCCCTCTGGTAAACTGAAAAAGCCGGTTATGTAATTGCGTATCACCTCTGGCGACAAAAGGTTCAAGACTAACCGTGGAAACGATCACCGCCTGAGGCGTACCCAGAGGATCCGGCAATCGCCTCGTATAAGCATCATAGAAGAATTGCCACGCTCCGAGCGTCAGTAACTTATAACGCTTAATCCCCGCTGAACCCATCTTCTGAACTATATGAGGCAAATCCTTTTCGGGAACGTGTACTTTTTCCATCGGCGGCGAAATATAGGCAAGTGTGATGTGCCCCTGGACTGTTTTAAGTTTTACAGTCCCGCCTCGCGGCGCCAGCAGAGGAACTGCATAGTTTCCGGGGTCTTTCGCCAGCACATCACCGTCACTAACAGTTTGGCCGTCTTCAACACAAATATCGCTGAATAGAAAACGGCGGCTTTGCAATGGCAGATAAAGCTCCTTCGGCTCAGGCAGCCTTTTCACTGCAGAATCAGGTCTTCCCGCAAGCAAGATGTTATAACCACCTCTGAGCTTCATATAATTACCTAACGAACTATTGCACCTAATAATCCCGCACCAAGTATAATAAAACCCGGATGTACCCTGGTAAAAAGAAACAGCGCTAATGAGAGTACTATAACAAACAAATACTTCGGCTCAAAAATATGTTGCCGATCAACCAACTGGAAGGCAATTGAAATTATCATCGCAAAAACTGCGTATTGAATCATCACCAAACCGGCTTTTATAAATGCTATATCCTTGTATTTCGAGTAAACTAACGAAATAAGTATGACAAGTAATATTGGCGGCAACAAATTAGCAAAGTTAGCTATTACTGCACCCGGAATACCGGCAACTTTATAGCCTGTATAAGTTGCGAATTTAATCGATATAGCGCCAGGTAATAACTTTGTAAGACCAGCAATCTCCAAAAACTCAGGCTTGTCAAGCCAGTGATGGTTTTGGACAACTTCATGTTCAATCAGAGGAAAAAATGAATATGCTCCACCAAAAGCCAACAAACTGATTTTTGAGAAAACAATAAATAGTTTCAATAAAACCATTTTATCCGTCCTGTCACCGACGTTGCCGACTAAATTATAATAGAAACCGCAACTCTAATTATACCTCAAACAGTATTATCAAAACTTAACATTTAGTTTTGATATTACAATCAAAAAATGACCCACAATTTAAATGCCCAATTTAGACTTTTTCTATTGTCACTTTGGGGGTGTTTTGCAGCAATCCGGCGAACCCTCTGCAAGACCATACTTCAGACGCTTTGGCTGGTCAGCTTTACAGCATAGATTTGAGCAAAGTCACACATGACAGTACCAAGCCGATTGTCAACATCAAAACATACTTCTGTAAATTCATTTTGGCTATCTATGAAGACAAAATAACACAAGAAAGAATTTTTTCAGCGGTATAAAACTCCTCACATATTTGACAGTTACAAATCAAACAGCAAGCCCACGAATCAAATCCATGGGCTTGCTCTCAGTACTCGTATAAACTTCGCCCGAAAAAGACTACTCACAATTAACATGTCATGGCGTTTTCTTCCATTTAGAACTTCAAAATCAGGTCGGCCTGCAGCAAGTCAATATCCTGTTCTCCACTACCGCCTCTGGTATTTCTCTGAGTGATGAAGTATGTAAGACCTGCTTGAACATTCTTGAATAATTGATACTTAAAGCCAAACTCATGACCTCTGCCGCCAGTGCCACCGAGAATGAAATCAGAATCAGTCAAACCGGCAAAAACCGCGTCGGACTGGACATCGCGGTACGAATAGCCAAACTGCCATGAGCCCGGTTTTTTAGCTTTGTTGAGTTTGCATCCCAAAAAATAGGCTGTGTTCCTGCCACCCGGCGCCGCAGTATTATTGATATAACTACCAAAAACAGCTACAGGCATTTGGTAACACTTGAAACCATATTCAGCAAAGCCCTCGATTAGGTCGAAATCATACTTATAGATGGTACCTCCCGCCACAGTCGGGGTATTACCATTGAGGGTTACTCCGGACAGCGTTTTCGCGTCAACGTTGCCAAGGTTATAATAAGTTACTCCTCCCAGCAAATGGGTCTCGTTTTGAAATTTACGCTTCACGTAACCCTGGGCGCCCCAAAAAGAGGAATCTGCATCACCGCTGCGTTCTGCCAACCAAAAACCTCCACCATTAATATATGCTGTCGTGGAATCATTCAAAGCCCATTTGTAACTTGCCGCTATACCTTCAGGAGAAACATCGCCATCCCATACAAGCTCATTTTTGCCAACCCTGTAAAATGGCTGTTTCATCTTACCAGCGTAAATGTTGAGTCCAGGCCTCGATGCCGGATGCCAATCGGCGTATGCCCAATCCAGCCAGATTTCTTTACTGCTGAAAGAGTCACTGTCTTTATCACCAAGAGTTTGATTTGTTGACGTTGGAGTATCACTGCTGCCGGTTGCAACTCTAAATATGGCGTCCCAGTCCTCATTTACCTTTACCTTAACACCCAATCTTGCGCGGATTCGATTTCTATTCCGCTTATCGCTACCTGCATCAGTATTATCGATACTCTCATGCCTATACCTAAAGTCACCAAACGGCTTGAAACTCTGAACCCAGTCAGGTGCCACAAAATCACTCTTTCTCTCTTCAAACGTCCTATTGATCAGCTCTTCAAGTCGTTTCTGATCAACAGGAAGTGCTGCTGAAACAGGAGCCTTGGCTCTCTCAGCTTTCAATGCAGCCAGTTCCGCCTGCAATGCTTCTACCGCCGCTTCAAGTTTCTCTATTCGAGCATTGCTGTCCTGCTCGGCATGAGCAGCTACGGGAACAAAAAAACCAAACACTATTGCGATGAGCAACAGCTTGCCCAACAGATTACCACTTTTTCCCTTCATTTTTGTCTCCTAAGTTAAATTTTTCTTTCGTGGCCAACTATTACTTTAGTTACTCAACTCTGCATATAAGTGATTCTTTGAACAATACTTATCGGCAAACGAAGCTGTTTTTGTTTGATAATTACTACCATCAAAATCCCACTAATCGGTCAGTTTGAGTTAGTCACTTAACTCTGCATATAAGTGCTTGTTTGCACAATACTTATCGGCAAACGAAGCTGTTTTTGTTTGATAATTGCTACCATCAAAATCCAACTAATCGGTCAGTTTGAGTTAGTTATTTAACTCTCACGCCAGAACTGCCGGCAAAATTTGTATCGTTAGGCTTTTGTAACAGTAACCACAGTATCCATGAATCTTAGCTGTCCTCCGATTGGGTCCGGTTCTGCCGGGATTGCCCAGTTGGGATTTACACCAACTTTCTTCCACCATTTGCGGCCACAATCAGGCTCACAAACATGCGCGAATGTTTCCTTGCCAGAAGCATATTCCCCATATTGCCAATGGCCGCAGTGGAAGGAACAGGAGACCACATCCTTGTGTACTCCTTCAGTAATTTTTGCAGCCGTCTCTATTGAACCGATTTCGGATTTAACCAGTACTTTGTCTCCATCCTTGATGCCGTTCGCAGCAGCGGTTTCTGGGTGGATCAGCAGGGGATTTTCGTGATAAATCTCAGTAAGCCATTTATTATTCTGTGTTCTGGAATGCGTCTGCACGTTAACCTTATAAGTTGTAAGAATTAACTGGCCCTCCTTAAGATTCTGATGCTCTGGAATTGGAAGGTAGGACGGCATAGGATTGAAACCTTTTTTCTTCAATAAGTCTGAATAAAGCTCAAATTTGCCGGATTTATTTAATTTGTCCGGCTTAAACCCAAGATAAACTTCATCGCCAATTTTCTGGCCGACATAACCCTTGTAGGCATTTTTTGTAGCTGTATATCCTTTCTTGAAAGCTTCTTCGGCGGTTTTAGCCTTGGATTTTTTCCAGTTCCAGTAAACACCGGTTGCTTCATCGAAAATAACACCTTTACCATTGTATTTGTCTGGGCCTAACTTCTTTGCATAAGATGCGTACTTAGGCTTAGTACCTTCCTTATGCCATACACCATGTTTCTTGAGATACTCAAAGTCAACATGGCTCATTTCGCAGGATTTTTTAATGAAATCTACCGTTGAATCGAAACCAATATCGATGCCGAGGCGCTTAGCTATTTCGATGGCCACATCCTGGAATTGTCTGCATTCACCACGAGGCTCAATAACGGGCTGACGAAGATAAAACTCTGGAACCATATCATAGGAAACCATATTATCCCATGACCATCTCTCCAGGTAGCTGACATCAGGCAATATTAAGTCAGCCAGGTAGCTGGATTCGCTCATGGCAATGTCCACAGAAACAAAAAACGGTATTAGTTTTTCGTCCTTTAATACTTCAATATTTTCCTGGCAGCCGCCGTTTACATAAGCCGGATTGTAACAATAAATCATGTAAATATCTGGCCTGCCTGCACTGCCGTCTTTGATCATCTTGAGCACCTGATGGTCGGAATGGTGGGTCGGGTAAGCTATTGCGCCTGGAAAACCATTAAGTATTTTCAATCCCTTGGCACTTGCTTTGGGTTTAGGGTACTTAAACTTTGCGCTGACTCCATGGCAGGTACCACCTTTGACATCTATGTATCCGCAGATGGCATCGAGCATTTTCATTGCCCGCTCATTCTCTACGCCGTTATAATGGGCCGCAGCACCTCGGTATGACACACAAGTTCCGGGTTTTGCCCGGACATATTCATTTGCCAGTTGTCGAATCTTTTGAGCAGAAACTCCACTTATGGTTTCAGCCCAATCGGGAGTATACTGTTTCAAATGGTCTTTGAGTTGCTCAACTGTTACATTGGTCCAGGTTTCAATAAAGTCCGCATCATATAGGCCTGTCTGCATTATTACATTACACATTGCCAATGCAACAGCTCCGTCGGTACCGGATTTAACAGGAATCCATTCATCACTTCTGGCAGCCGTATTTGAAAGTCTCACGTCAAATGTAACCAGTTTGACACCTTTTGCCTGAGCATTTACTGCTCTTTGTGCCAACTGAATGTGGGAAGTATGCGCCTCGTAGAAATTACATCCGAAATTGAGTATCATATTTGTATGCTCAACATCGTTTACGTCGTAATGTTTGCCCCAGGTAAGCTCCTGACCAACCCACTTGGCCGTTTCACATATCGCAGTGTGGCCGGCGATAGTCTTTGTACCATAGAGAGGCATAAAGTTATATTTAAGAATTGCACCGTCCGACCCCTTCATTCTACCGTAGTGGAACATAAATTTTTCCGGTGTTCCTTCATCCCGCAAGGTTTTCAGCCCTTTAACTTTGTGGCCGGCAATCGTCCCACCATCTACCAGCAAATCCAAGGCTTCGTCCCAGGATATTCGCTGCCATTTACCTTCACCCCGTTTACCAGTTCGTTTTAATGGATGCAACAATCTATCAGGATCGTAAACCTGGCTGATGCCAGCCTGGCCTTTAGAACAAATCCTCCCACGATTACGAATGGATTCGGGATTGCCCTCGATTTTTACTAATTTGCCGTTCTCCACGTAACACAGGATTGCATCTCTGGAGACGCACTGCCAACACGCAGAAGGAATCACTTTTCTCTCAACACTTGTTTTAGGAGAGAAGTCTTTCCCACCGTCCTGTAGCTCCATCGCTTCTGCCGAATCCACGGTGCAGCCTACTCCCGCTGCAACTGCTGTAGTCGTCGCGGTCATCTTCATGAGTTTTCTTCTTGTTAATTTGTTGTCACTCATTATCTTAGTCCTTTTTTAAAGTTGAACCTGACCTGCCATTACAACTATAAATCTTACCGCTAAAACACCTACCAAGAGCAGGATTGAAGCAACAACGTGAATCCCCACAGGTGGTGCTTGTTTGGCAGACGCTATGAGTATCAAAGGTAAAATTAAGCCGAACAAAACTTGTAATCCCCAAAAGTAACCGGCAAAAGTACCGCTCACAAGCAAATTAGCTACGCTTACAGCTTCCGCATCGCCACTGAACAAGGCAAAGAGCTCTGTAGCAACCATCAGCAGCTCTAAAACAACCAGCAGGCAGAACGCGTTTTTCAAACCGTAAAATGGCTCTGTCGGTTTCTGCCCGGCTATCGCAGCTAACGAGACAACAACAGCCATTGCACTTAACAGACCGCCAAGTAAAAATATCCACGGCAATAAGGCTGAATCCCACAGGGCATTGCCGGTAAGTTGGGTGAGTAACAATCCGGTGTACATTGCCACAAATACTGCTAAAGGTATTCCAATGTAACCAAGCGTTTTCGCGGCATTACCGCTGTTCTTAAGCCACAAAAAGGCATAGCACACGCTTACAATGAAAAACAAAGTCAGTATCCACGTACCCCAGGATGCAATTGAGGTAGGCTGAAAAGTTATCATAATGCGCCAGAATTTAAACGGCTGGCCAAGGTCCAGAACCAACAGACCCAAACCCACAGCCAGTGATATAGGCGTAATGACTGCTGCTATTTTGGCCAATGATTTTAGCTTCTCATCTACATACCCCGCCCAGAAAGAAAGCAAGAAACTGCCGCCTGCCAGTCCACCGAAAAAGAAATACAGTGGAATTAGCCAATGTAGCGCTTTGAGATGAAATATGTCATACGTAGGCATTGTTTAATCTCCTATTTATCTATTCTTGAAAATCACCTATATAGTAAACTTGTGGATCGGTGCCCAATTCCGATTTTAAAACCTTGGTCTTGTTGGTCCTTATAAGCTCTGAAACCTCACTGTCGGGGTCGTTGAAATCGCCGAATATTCTGGCTCTGCCAACGCAGGTGTTCACACAGGAGGGCACGAGTCCTTTTCTGACGCGATGCATACATAGGGTGCATTTGTCCGCACCATTTTTGTCAGGATTGACAAATCGCTGCTTGTAAGGACAGGCTGCCACACACAATTTGCAACCAATACATTTTTTTTCGTCAATACTGCTGACGTTGTCCCTATCGTAATGGGATGCGCCTGTAGGGCAAACTTTGATACAAGGTGAATTCTGACAGTTGTTGCAAAGCCTTGGTAGAAAACTTCTTCTTGTATTTGGATATGTTCCGTGCTCCTTGACTATAACCCAGGCACGCCAAACACCTAAAGGGACGTTAAACTCAGATTTACATGCAATGGTACAGGCGTGGCAGCCTACACATCTTCGCAGGTCAATAACCATCCCATAGCGTTTGCCTTTTACAGCCCTGGCAACAGCCTTGACTTTTCCTTCAGCGACCGAAACGCCGGCACCGACTCCAGCCAACGCGGTCGCCGCTATAAATCCCCGCCTGGAAGCCAGACTATTCTGTTGCTTTTTTCCTTCGTGGTCTGCCATAATTCAGCAACTCCTTCGTAAAATATTCTTAAACTAACCTCGAATACCAGTTCTAACAGCAAATGCTGTGCCAATCGATTAACCCTGTGTAGAACCTGATTTATGGCATTATGCCTGAAAGCGTCGCCTTTGAGATTAACGAAAATCCGTTGGCTTATGTGTGGTACTTAAGATTGGGTTATGCAAACATAACGAAGATTGCTTTGTTATTTACAAATAACTCAAGTTATACTACTTGCTGTGGAGAATAACGGAAAACCGTTACTTTGACGAAAATTGGTTAGCTTTGGATGGCTTTGGTTTAGAAAAACGGCTAATGCTAAACATCATCTCCTATTTGAACAATCTTCAGCATGCCAGCGTAATGCTAACGTACCAAAAAAGGTTCGAGCTTCTTGACGTTGATAAAAAACTCTGTTACTTATCACAAATACGTTTTCCTGTTAAAAATCAATTGCAAACTTGTTAGTCAAGATAAAACGATGGCAAAATTAACGAGAAGAAATTTTTTGCAACTCTCAGGAGCAGCTATAGGGACATCCTTGCTCTTCTCTTCCGGGACGGGCTTATTATTCGCAGATGAGACTTTTTATTTAGGTGATAAGCTGACGCCTGATACCTGGAAAAAAGCTATCTGCCGTTATTGTGGAACTGGCTGCGGCATTGACGTGGGGGTAAAAAACGGAAGGGTTATAGCAATACGCGGCAATAAAGACTACCCTGTGAATAAGGGAGTGCTTTGTCTCAAAGGCCTTACTTTGATGTATGTACTTTATTCTAAAGAAAGAGCCTTAACCCCTTATATAAAAGAGGATGGACAATTTGCCAAAGCAACATGGGATGAAACACTGGACTTAGTAGCAAACAAGCTCAGGCAAACAATAGACACATATGGTCCGGACTCGACAGCTTTGTATGTCGGCGCCCAGCTTTTTACAGAAGAGATGTACCTGGGTAATAAGCTTTTCAAAGGTTGCATCGGAACCAATAATGTCGAATCGAATGCACGACTCTGTATGGCAAGTGCCGTTACTGGATTTCTCACCACATTTGGGCTTGATGAACCGCCAGGCAGTTACGAGGATATTGAAAATAGCGACTGCTTTTTCCTGATAGGCTCCAACTTGGCTGAACAGCACCCCGTCATATTCGGACGAATCTTAAAGAGAAAAGCAGAAAACAAAAACTTCAAACTAATTGTAGCAGACCCACGTTTTACACCAACCGCCGCTCATGCAGACCTCTGGCTGCCATTCTACCCGGGTACTGATATCGCATTAGTTAATTCCATGGCTTATGTAATGATGAAAGAAAGTCTCATTGACCGTGATTTTATCGACAATCATACCAGATTCATCGAAGGAGGCGGCCCATGGGGCGCAGAAAAACAAATCAGCTTTGAAGATTACACCAACTTTCTCGCAGAATATAAGCCGCAGGATATCGAAAAGCTCACCGGTGTTGAAAAAGAAAAAATCATTCGTGCCGCACGTCTCTTTGCTTCCTCAAAAAACACCATGAGCCTGTGGACAATGGGACTCAATCATCGCAAGTGGGGCACCTGGGCGAACAATTCGGTATACAACCTTCATCTTCTTACCGGAAAGATATGTAAGCCGGGCTCAACAGCACTGTCTATGACAGGCCAACCTAATGCCTGTGGCGGAGCCAGAGAGCAGGGGATGCTTTGCCATATTTTGCCGGCTCATCGGAGTGTAAAAAACGCTAAGCACAGAAAAGAAATGGAAGAAATCTGGCAAGTACCTCGCGGCTCAATTTCTGATAAGCCCGGACTGCACACGATGGAAATGTTTAACCAGCTTGGGGACGGCAAAATCAAGTTTATCTGGATTGTTTGCTCGAATCCAGCGCAAACATTGCCAAATCTGAACAAATATATCAAAAAGTTTGCTAATGCATTTGTTGTTGTTCAGGATATATTCCCGCCCACTCAAGTTCAAAAAGATAAGTTTGCACATAAGACTTCTGAACTGGCAGATGTATTCCTGCCCAGTGCCTTCTGGATTGAAAAAGGTGGAATTTTCGGTAACACGGAAAGACGAAGCTCACTAACGGAAAAAATCATCGAGCCGCCTAACAAACTCAGAAGCGATGGCGAGATTTTTATAGAGGTGGCAAGAAGAATGGGATACGGTGAATATTTCCAATATCATAATATGGAAAGTGTGTGGGATGAATACCGAAGTTCAACCAAAGGTACAGATATTGATTTATCCGGTGCAAGTTACGCTTATCTGAGAAAAAATGGAAGTGTTCAATGGCCGATTTTGTCAGAAAGTGATGGAGGTAGTAAAAAACGCTACCAGTATCCGGAAGATAAATATTTAAAACACCTTGTTGAAACAAAGCAAATCAAGCTGCCTGATGATGGCATATACTTTTATGGCTTTAAGGATGGTAAAGCCAAAATATTCAAACGTCCTCATAGGGATCCCGCTGAAAAGCCAGACAATGAATTTCCTTACTACCTGACAACTGGGCGAGTCGTACATCATTGGCACACGGGGACAATGACTATGAGAGTTCCATGGCTAAAAAAAATGGTCGAGGAAGCCTTTGTTGAAATAAATATCTTAGATGCCAGGAAAAAAGGTATAAGCAATAATGACAAAGTCAGATTAGCCTCTCGGCGCGGCAGTATTGTACTGAAAGCAAAAATTGTCGACACCATGGATACAAAGAAGAAGGGAGTTGAAGAACGCGTAAGTATTCCCATGCCGGGTGTTGTTTTCGTCCCATTTTTTGACGCAAACAAACTAATAAACTTAGTTACTATTGATGCCTTTGATGATATGTCAAAAGAACCTGAATACAAGATATGCGCCGTTCAGATAGAAAAACTCCAGGGGTAAGACTATGAAACCCAAAAAATATGCTATGGTTATCGATCTCAGAAAGTGCCTGGGTTGCAAGACCTGTACCATTGCATGTAATACGGAGAACAGCGTTCTGACAACCAGGCCATGGCATCTTGTTCTCGATACAATAGAAGGTAAGTACCCGGAGCTCAAACGGACTTTTCTACCAAGACCATGTATGCACTGTCAGGAGCCTCCTTGTGTAGACGTTTGTCCCACAGGGGCATCATACAAAAACAAAGAGCTGGGAATTGTGTTAGTCAATCAGAGTAAGTGTATCGGGTGTCGTTCCTGTATAACGGCCTGTCCTTACGAGGCGCGTGTATTTAACTGGAAAAAGCCTGAAAAAATGTTGACTGAAAACTCTGCTGTCCCGGTACGCAAAAAAGGTGTTGTTGAAAAATGCACCTTCTGCATTCATAAAATTGAAGATGCCCACAAGAAAGGCATACAAGTAGGCACGACAACGAGAATTCGAGATAACCAAGAAGTAGTCTCTCCAGCCTGTGTTCGAGAGTGCGTAGGCAATGCTCGTTATTTCGGAGATTTGAATGACCCAAACAGCGAAGTAAACGAACTTTTAGAAAAGAACAAATATAAGCTTTTGGCTAAAGAGGCAGGAACAGAACCTAAGGTATACTATATCGAATAAAGGACATTCAGGGAATGCAAAAAGCTAAGCGAACTGGTTTGTTTTGTCTTTTGCTATTACTAATAGCTTCGGCCATCTGTTCCTTCATCTACCAACTTGTTCAAGGCCTAAGTGTCACAGGTTTACATGAGCCGGTTGTTTGGGGGGTTTATGTAGTCAATTTCACTTTTTGCCTGGCGGTGGCTGCAGGAATACTGATGGTATTGGTTGTAATTTCAGGGTCAGATGTGATTAATGCTCCTGAAAAACTTCTTTTGTGTGTCGTAACTCTTGTAAGCCTGGCAATAGCAGGCATCTTTATCATTCTGGATTTAGGGCGAATTGACAGATTTTACTATCTCATTATTTACCCACAACCAAAGTCACCCTTATTCTGGGATTTTATTATAACTAATATTTTTGCAACCATCACAATAGTATTCTGTTTCACATCATTACGGCAAATATTCCTCGGGCTTGAATTGAACAATGATGCTCCACTGTGGGAAAAATTTATATATAAAGCCGTTACAGTCAAAAAGAATATTAGTACAAGTAAGACACTAAAGACAACTGTCAGGGTTTTCACGCTGATACTGGTCACAGGAGCTTATCTTGTAACTACCGAAGTGTTTACAGGCTTTAAAGCACGCCCTCAATGGCACAGTCCAATGTTTAGTTTAGCTTTTTTGAGTTCGAGTATTCTTTGTGGCATTTCAGTCTTCATACTCATAAAGAAGTTTTGTGAGCAGTCGGAATCCAGTTATAGTTATAAAAGAGCGATCCTGTTTTTGTTGGCAGTAGATGCTGTAATAATGCTTGCAAAATATTATGTGGACAAAAGCAATCCACTCATTGAGGAAGTCTACTCATTGTTCCCATTTTCGTTGCTCGTTTTTCTGGTTATTGGAAACATAATACCAATTCTGCTGATATTGTTTTTCAAAACTGACAAACCCGCATTATATCGGCTGGTTCCGACACTGGTACTTGTCGGAGTCTTATTGAAAAGGGCGGAACTTATTATTCCGGCTTATTTCAAAAGATGGCTGCCTTTTGCATCAGATGTATCATATCGCCCAACATTTCATGAAATGTCAATTGTAATAGGCGTTTACAGTGCAGCTATTGTTGTCTTAATGATCGCTTTTTATTTCGCCAAGTTTCTTGTGAGAAGAAGTAGTGCCGTTCAGACACTTTAATAACATAAAAATCCCTTCTTCTCCGTAATGGCGAAAAACATTTAAAAGGGGGCCAAAATGCAGACAACTAATGCTACGACAAAACAACGGTTAAAACAGTTGAACATATTAAGTTTTTTTAACATTATTCCTTCTCCGTTACTTTCATTTGAACTTGGCTTTCAAGAAACTCGCAAAGATTAAATTAGAGAGACCTAATAGGTATACCTATCTCTCCTCCTAAACCTCATCACAAAACTTTTAATTAGTCTCAGTCTGCTTATGTAAAATGAATACTCTCCACCTTATTACAATTATAAGACCTCGTGGTGGATGGATGCAATTGTGGTTGCTACGTGTTTTTTTGTGGTTATCTTGATTTTTGCATTGTTTTTTAGGCTGGACCTGGGTTTTTGTCGGCAGGGCTTTTCGGAATAGCAGAGATTTCAGGTCCGCTGCTGTTCGTGGTTGAACTTTGATATTTTATACTGCAGACTCGACCGAGGAATGTTAAGCAGTGATGCAGCTTTAGCAAGATTGCCATCAGTTTTTGCAAGTGCCCAACGCACGAGTTGGCCTTCGAGATCGGCTATAGTCTTGTGAAGATCTATTTGGTCAAGATAATCAGTCTGTATTGTAACAGCGGATGTGTCAGACTCAAAAAACTCCTCCGGTAACAAATCCATCTCAATATGGCTGTCTTTTGACAACACTAACATCCGCTCAATGATATTCTCAAGCTCTCGCACATTACCTGGCCATGTATAGCCCATGAACTTTGCTATAACCTCTTGGTCAATATGGGGCTCTGGTCGATTTAAGCGAAGCGCGATTCTATTCATAAAGTATTCACATAACAATGGTATATCCTCCCTGCGGTGTCGTAATAGCGGCAAATACACTGGCACGATATTTAGTCTAAAGTATAAATCCTCACGGAACTTTCCTTGTTCGACCAGCAATGCCAAATCCTTCTTGCCCGCTGAAATCAGCCTGAAATTGACATTAATGGTTTCCTCGCCACCGATTCGCTCTAATTTGTGTTCCTGGATAACCCTCAAAAGTTTAACCTGCAAATCTAAAGAGATATCATCTACATCGTCAAGAAAAAGCGTACCACCATTGGCCAGTTCAAACCGGCCGATACGTTGCTTGTTTGCTCCAGTAAAGGCTCCAGGCTCATGCCCAAATAATTCAGCCTCAATCAACTCTGCCGGTAGTGAAGCACAGGAAACCACAATAAATGAACCGGAATTGCGGCTGCTACTTTCATGAATAAGCCGGGCGACACATTCTTTTCCCGTGCCAGATTCACCGTGAATAAGTACATTGCTATCTACGGATGCTAACGTGTGTATCTTACTTAGAATATTCCTTATTGCTGTGGATCTTCCTATCATCTTTGTTTCAGCTTTGTCGTGCCCTAATTGCTTCCTAAGAGCTTGGTTTTCTTCGACAATCTTTTTGTGGTTCATCAATCGGTCTAATTTAAGTATCAGCTCTTCCGTGCTAAACGGTTTTTGAAGATAATCATAAGCTCCTTGTTTCATTGCCTCAATTGCCGTCTCAATAGTTCCAAAGGCAGTCATCACAATCACTGCTTGATTTGGATTCTTTTCCTTGATGTTTCTTAAAAAACTTATTCCATCTAAGCCGGGCATTCTGATATCAGTCAAAATCACATCATAATAGGTGTTAGAAACAGCTTTTTCTGCATCCAGGGGATTGTTATGGGTATCTACTATAAACCCTTCCTGGCTAAGATGCTCTTGCATCACAGCCTGCTTAAGAGGTTCATCATCAACAATCAATAACCTGCCTCTAAAAGACATTATTGGCTTCCTTCTTGTTATTACTTTTAAGGACGTTTAATAAAATCTGGCATAAATTTAGGTTGTCGTTTAGATGGGATGGTTTTAGTGGCCATCCCAGTGTCTGTCTGAGATTGCTGCGTCTTGGATTGCAATAACAAACGGGTTCTATTATCAGGAGCTTTAAGCTTTATGACGAATTTTGCTCCGCCATTTTGAGTCTTCCTTTCGGCAAGGACGAGATCGCCCCCACACTTTTGTACTAGACCGCGCGAAACCGATAACCCCAAACCTGTACCACCAGTTGTGGTTTTAGTGCTGAAAAATGGTTCAAAAATTCTTTTACTAACCTCTTCGCCAATACCGGGCCCTTCGTCAGCAACAGCTATTATCACATTACCGTTTTCAGATGTAACCTCAAGATTGATTCGGCCGGCTTTATCAGCCATTGCATCGGCTGCATTTAGAAGCAGATTCATAATCACCTGTCCAACTGCAATGCTGTTACCAACTGCCAAACATCCCTTCTTGCACAAATAATTGATGGTTATATGGCGTTTTTTCATCGAACCATTTAAAAGTGCAACCGTGTTTTCTATCGTGTTTTGTACATTAAAGACTTGCTTGTAATCTGTAATATCTCTTCGAGAAAAATTAAGTAATTGACGGCCTATTTGACCAATCCGCTCTAAACCTTGTTTCAGCAAGCCGATATATTTGCGAACCGTTTGAGGTTCATCCGCAACCTTGTCAAGATATCTGGCAATCGCGGCCATACCATCTAAAGGATTGTTAATC